>JAEEGL015743995.1_pt1 | contig 21085 bp, 16 predicted proteins | sample 9134231 | NCBI WGS metagenome assembly JAEEGL01 (sample SAMN16246548, study PRJNA631951) | gut metagenome | biome: gut microbiome; feature: rumen; material: fiber-attached | host: Bos | place: Iran: Karaj | collected 2018-10 | reverse complement strand
TTCCTTACGGGAACGACTCGGATGGCTTGTCCGCCGAAAGGGCGCTTTGTTCACCACCTGCTCCGAAGCTACCTTCGTCAGCTCAGCTCCTAGGTCACCTTTCAGCCGGTGAGCGACCCTCTCTACAGGACGACACTGATTACTCCTCTTCATCATCGCATTTGAAAACTTAACTTATGATAAAAAATTTTTTCCTATCTGTCAAGGTTGGTGGGTGGTTTTTGAAATCATATAAAATTTTCTGCTTGCATTATTTTTTAAACCGTGTTAAAGTAGCGCTTGTCTTTTTTCTAAAATTTAAATCCGGTTGATTCAACCAACTATTCCACAGGAATTAGGAAATCAATCAATATATCACTTTCATATTCCTTACTTAGCCTCAAACGGATAAGGAGTAATGAAATGACAAAGTACATAAATAAATTTACACTATTTTTATCAGCACTTGCGATTGTTTTAATAGTGCTTCTTTTGTTGCGCTTTAAGGGGCTCACCCTTTTCAAAAATGCCAGTGCCAACGAACTATCTACACAGGAGGCCAGCACAGAGCTTCACACCTACATTGAATCTCTTGACGGCTTCACTGACTCTCAGAAGGAAGCTCTCGATTTATTCATCAACGAATATTTAAGCAAGAATAATGTAACTACAGAGGACGACCTGGGCGTAATCTATACAATCATCGATGGAAAGTATGCCTCAAATATGGACTCTCTGAAGGCAATCAGGGATGAACTCCAGATGAAGCTCAACGCATCTTCTACCTCTGACAATATGAGGTTTGATGAAATCAATGAGCTCATCAAGGAAATTGACAGGCTTATTGCCCAGTCAGAAGGTACATCTGAGTATTACAGAAAAGGATTCAACGAAGCCCTTGAGACTGCACAGATTAACTCTGACAAGCAGGATGAAAAGCTTGGAAAGGATATTGCTGCACTTACAGAAAATACAAATGAGGATTTCCAGAAAACTGAGGAGTCTATCAGTGAATTAAATAAGAAGACTGATAGGTCTATTAGTGAGTTAGATAAGAAGACTGAGGATTCTATTAGTGAGCTAGGTAGGAAGACTGATGAGTCTATTTCTAAGTTGAGCAAGGACACTGATGAAGCTCTTGCCCAGTTAGGCAATGACACTGAGAATTCTATTGCCGAGCTAGGTAGAAGTACTAGGGAATCTTTAGAAAAACTTAGTGATGAGACAAATGAGTCTCTGTCCAAGCTTGATAAGAAAACAGAGGAATCAATTTCTGAACTAGATAAGAAAACTAAAGAGGAATTTGATAGGACACACTCTTCGATTGATGAATTGAGTAAGAAGACAGATGAATCTATTTCTAAGTTAAGTAAGGATACTGAAGACTCTATTTCCAGCTTGAGTAAGAAGACAGATGAGTCTCTGGCTGATTTGAGTAAGAAAACTGAGGAATCTTTTTCTAAGTTGAGAAGAGATACTGAGGAGTCTTTGAATGAACTAAGAGAAAATACTGACTCTGAGTTTGAGAGCACTCATACTGAAATCAATAAATTAGACAAAAAGACTCAGGAGAATTTTGACAAGACTAATTCATCTATTGATGAGCTAAGTAAAAAGACTGATGAAGAATTTGATAAAACTCACTCTTCTATTGATGAAATGAATAAAAAGACTAATGAAGAATTTAACAAGACCCACTCTTCTATTGATGAGCTAAGTAAAAAGACTGATGAAGAATTTGATAAAACTCACTCTTCTATTGATGAAATGAATAAAAAGACTAATGAAGAATTTAACAAGACCCACTCTTCTATTGATAAATTAAGTAAGAAGACTGATGAAGAATTTGATAAGACTCACTCTTCTATTGATGAACTGAGTAAAAAGACTGATGAAGAATTTAACAAGACCCACTCTTCTATTGATGAATTAAGTAAGAAGACTGACAAGGAATTTGATAAGACAAATAAGAACTTAGATGCCTTAAAGGAAAATACCTCCAACAAATTTGAGGAAGTTGTTAACCAGCTTAAGGAGTTAGACAATCGTACTGATGCTTCCTTCAAGGAAGTTCACACTATGATTAACAAGCTCACAAAATCCACAGAGGATGAGCTCAAGGATTTGAACAATACATTTAACACCAAGCTTGAGGCTCTCCGAAAGGAAACAGAAGCTCAGGATAAAAAGCTTCAAAACAATCTTACAAGCAACGTCAACAACCTTACCCAAAATATGAATTCAAAGGAATCTAGCTTGAAGAAGCTAATCAATGATTTGTCGGACAAGCTGGCTCTAGAGAATAAGAATCTTACTACTTTAATTGAAAAGCTTTCAAGCTCTTACAAGCAGGAGGATCAGAAGCTTACCAATCTGATAGAGAAAAACGTCAAGGATTTCCAAGCTGAAAATAAGAATATAAACAGTCAGATTGACTCGCTTTCTGGAACAATAAAGCAAAACAACGACGACCTGTGGAATGAAATCAATGATTTAAAGGAACGTACCACAAACAATGGTGAGGCGTTTAGATTTGGATATATGAATGGTGTTTATGGTTTTTATGACAACAGTGGAAACTTCAAGCCATTTTAACTATAAGGAGAAATTGAGTATATGAGAAAAATATCATTTATAAAAAGAGCAGTACTTCCAATCGCTTTAGCTACAACAATACTGCTTCCATCCTCAAATCATATCGTATATGCGGATGAAAATGATGAAGTGAAGGAAGAAACTTCTGTAGAAGAAGTTCTTTCAGAGGAAGAGGTTTTGGAAGAGGATGAAGCTTTAAACGAGTACTGTGAGGAAACAGCTTGTGATGAAACTGAATCTGATTTGGCGATGTCCAAAGAAGTAATTGAAATTAACACAGTAGATATCTGCAAAATACAGCTCAATTATACAAAGGAGGTGGAAATCTACGATGGTTTCTTACCTACTGGAGAGATAAAAACATTATCACTGAATAGCACTATCGAGCTGGAAGCTGGAAAGTCTTTATCTTCCTGTGAATACGATAGTGAAACCTCGGCAATTATAAAGGCCGCTGATAAACTTCCTGATGTGATTGAATCTGGTTATGTTATAAATGCAAAGATTGATTTGAATGGAAATGTAACTATTTCTTCTATAAAAAGAACTGAGGTTGAGCAGGACAAGACTGAGGTAACAGTTTATGAGGTTCTTGAAAAGGTTGAAAAGCACAAAGACAAAAAAGGTGTAAACCCTAAGGAAGAAAAAGTCCTAGAGGAAAAATCGAAGAAGGAAAATAAAGAAGAAGCTCAAGATGAGATTAAGGATGAGGTTGCAGAAGAGCTTATGGATGAACCTGTGTGTCCAAAAAAGGCCCTGTCTGAAGATGAAACAAAGATTGAGAATAATGTATCACAAGATAGTGATGATTCTACTGAAGAAATAGAGTCTTCTGCGGAGTCGCTAGAGGATACCCCTGAAACCGATAATACTGACAAAGAGGAGGACTAAAGCTTGACTATAAAAACAAAGAACTTTAATAGATTAAAAAAGCTTGTTGTCGGGCTTTCAACAATTGCCTCCATTTCCATGACAAGTATTATCTCCTTTGCTCAGGATACCAGCGCCGAGACAGGAATATTCATCCCTACCCGAAGCTATTACGCTAAATATATTTCTGAGAATGCTTCCCTGGACTCAGACTTAGTCCAGTACATTTGGCTTAAGCTTTTTTCAGAGGAGACAAACTGGAATTCCAGCCAGCCCTACTATAGTCCAAACTTCAACAGCTGGGCAAACAAATATTATTCTGATTATGTGGGCATGGATGGTATTGTTCATTCATCAATGAATAAGCAAATCACCTATAACCCTGATTTCGATGCCTACCTATATCAAACACTGACTAGCAACGATGACTTTATAATAAATTGGATTAATAAATGTCCTAGTGTGTTCAAAGAATACTGTAAATCTCCACAGTCTCATCCAATTTTTTCAAAGGCTATAATAAAGCTCACCTCAGGAAGTAATGTAGACACAAACTATCTAGGTCATGGCAAAGGTGCTAGTAACAATTTATTTTTGCGTGGAGCAAGCTCCACTTCAACTGACAAGCATCAGGGTAATGGCTCAGGTCCAAATTGGTCTGTTAACGCTTCCAATGCCATTGGCTATGATATCGATATTCTAAAGATTTTAGGAACCAACTATTACACTTTAAACCAAACGCAGCAACAATGGGTCAAAACCTACTACAGCTGGTTAATCAGTGAATATATAAATAACAGAACAACTTCTCTCCCTGCTCAATATCCAGTCCTTTTGGATTTGATTTCAGTTTCAAGTGATGCCTTTACCTGTTCTTTACCACAGATCTTTTTCGACCATTGCATTTCAAATAACAATGTTAAGGTCGGAGAATTCATTGTAAACTCAGCTAATCTCTACGCGAAAGCCCAATCACTATATACTGGTGTAGACGATGTTTCATCAAACACCGATATGTCTGTCATATGGGATATGAGCGATGGCGACTGCTATTATACCAATAGTAGTTGGGATGGCTATCGAGCTGTGTCTGGCCAGTCTGCTGACAATGATTATGACTGGCTCTGCTATCAGATTTGTTTCGACAGAGGAGCTTACTGGAGTAAGCTGAAGAGCCTTGTGGCAGGAAATGCCACCACCAGCAAGCAGATGGAGGATTGGCTACAGCGTTATAATGCAAAATCACCTTCCAATGGCACTGGCGGTTTGGCGGACGCACTGTCTAAGGCAGGTCAGACACATTCCTCAACAATCAACACTGCTACTTGGAGCGGTTGTGGCAAGAGATGTCCAGAGCCGGTTATAGCTAGCGATGGTTCAATCGATCACTACCGCGATGCTGCTTTCGATTGTGGCACCCATACAGGCAAGGGATCTTGGAGCATTAGCAAGCCTTTAGGTGTATCTAAGATTTCATTTACTATTCCAACTCAGGGAACTAATGTTGACTCCACATTTAGCTGCCGTATTTACGATGCCGCAACTAGAACCACTGTATACGTTGCACCTGAAACAAGGAAAGATAAAGTAATTGAACTACAATCTAAATACATTTGGTCATCTACTCTTGTAATAGAAGGTATGACATATTATCGAGATGGTAATCAGGGGCATGTGGGAAGCGGAAGCTGTGCTGGCACACACACTGGCTCCACAACCATTAATTTTACTTATGCCAATGTTTCAGCTTGCGTATCTAATAATCACAATTATGGATGGACCTATGGATTTTATGACGCCAATGGAAACAAAATAAACGACAATGACCACACTACCACTCCAGCCTATTGTATGGCCAGCGGTGTTTGCGCTAGTTGTGGTCATCGCACAGAATATAAGGATAGTCAATTGAAAGTAGCAAACAACGGAAATAGCAAGCTCTATACTGCCAGCTTTTCCCATGCAAGTGTGACAAATATAGGTGCAAAAAGTCACACTGTTTATAAAGATAATCAAACTGTTAGTGCTACAATGTTTAGTCCGACTTCCAATGCTAACTATTTATCAGCATCCTCAAATCTTACCAATTTTGGAAGAAAGAACAGCATTACAAAAACCTATACAGGTGATGGGAATTCTGTTCAGCTGGAAACCAGCGCTGATGGAACAGTAGCGTTAAAATCTGGTGCAATAGGCAAAGGTGCAAAATCCATTACCGTGAGCGCTGTCGGACACGATAATATTTACAGACTTGTAAATCCTATAAGTGGCGAACTAAATAATTCCAGACAGGAGCTTATTGCTAAATCAGGTGCGTCCACCTGTACCTGGGACCTATCAGATTATTCAGATGAAGAATTGGATGGAGTTTATGTAATCATAGAAATGTATTCTCGTGATGAAAACTGGGGCGGTCATGCCCTGGGAGATGTGGTAACCTGCGAATCTATTGTCCAGTTTGAGTACATAAAAGTTGTGTATTAAAAAACTCTGGTTACGGCTTGCAGCCGCAACCAGAGTTTTTATATTAAATTAAAATGTTTTAACGCATTAAATATTCCATCTTTATCAAACGATGTAGTAACATAGTCGGCAGCTTCCTTGGCGCGCTCAGTTCCGTTACCCATCGCAATACCGATATTGGCAGCGGTAAGCATGTCCAAGTCATTTTCGCTGTCACCAATTGCATAGGTGTTAGCTGGATCAATACCAACAAGCTCACATGCTGTAAGCATTCCTGTGGCCTTGTTGTGTCCGGCTGGAACAAGTTCACATACATCATCATTATGAACAATTATTGCGAAATCATCCGCCAGCCTGTCGAAACATTCCATTCGCTTGTCAGCATCAACATCTGTAGCACAAGACAGCTTATTGATGACCCATTTTCCATAATGGTCGCCACCTATTGTGACAAGGTCTTTTCCAACATCACGTCTGAGAATATTACCAAAGCCATCATCCAGGCCAAACTCATCGTCATCCATATAGATTTTCTTAGGTCCCTCAAGTATTGGTCTGAAGCCATAGCTTCTAATCATCTCAAGTGTTTTAACGGCGAAGTCCTTATCAATAATCTTTTGATAAAGGATTTTGCCATCTATTTCAATATGGCAACCACATGAGCAAACTATGCCATCGAAGCCTAAGGCCAATAAATCCGGGTCGTTGATAAAAGCTCTGGCTCTACCACTGCAAATAAATGCCAAGTGACCATTTTCTCTGAGCTTTTTTATGGCTAACTTTGTGCTCTCTGGAATGTATTTATCATAATTCCAAAGTGTTCCGTCTATATCAAAAAATACTGCTGATTTCATACTAATCCTTTTTTGTTATCTTTCTAAATATCTTGGTCTCAAGTCGCTCTGCTCTAGTTACAAATGAAACCTGGGTATCACGTATCGTAATTACGAAGTGACCACTAATCTCATCGATGGACTGCTCCACATAATTCATGGTGCTCTCCTGAAGGCTTCTGTGAGCGATGATATTGTGCTTAAGCAAAAGATTGATAACGTGTGTCTCAACACCTGCATCTGCAACTTCAATAAATGCCTCATCAATCTTTTTATCTTTTATAAAGTCCTCTAGCTTATCGAGACCAATCAATGAATCAAAGTGGTCAATGTAGTCTGTAACACCTTCGTTATTCATTGCTACACCAACTATTTCATAGTCATTTTCAAAAGAACCCTTAAGAACTCTCTTTATTACTTCCTGAGAATGGTTGCTGTCGCACACTACAATAAGCTTTGGACATAAATCCGAATGAAATCTACTGAAACGAATAAAACACTTAAGCGCACTTCTCTCAAACAGTAGGCATATATAGCACAATGCAAATGCCGCACCATAAACGCTTCGTGAGAAATCCTGAGCTGACTTAATTCCATAAAGGACAACTGTAAAGAATGCCCAACTCACAAAAACCTGAACCAAAAGCATTTGGCACTCTTTGAAGAAGCTTCGCTTAATAACACCCGAAAGGTTTTTGCTAATAAGTAAAACAATAAAATATACAGCTGTGAGAACCACACCGTAATCGAAGAACAACTCTCCATGATGAACAGCACTAAACTCGTATCTGAATTGAACTACTGCCCAGTATCCAAAAATCAATGCCAACATATCCAATATAATGAAATCGGAATGCTTTTTCATATACAGTAACAATTTTTTCATGAACGTATTCTCTCCTTATATGTATCTAGACCCAAAGTCTAAACCATAAATTATGATTGGCTCTAGTGAAATTATTTTTAGCATAAAAGCTCATTCGCTTAAATTTACCCTTTTGCCCAATATTGGCAAAACGCATCAGAACATTTTTCTTGTCCTTTGGCATCCAGTCAGATTTCAAAAGCTCAGTAGCGAACAATCTTGATTCCTGAACAAAAGCCTTCTTTTTAGAAAGGAAGCTTCCCTGCTTCAAATCATCAATGTTGCGATTAGCCTTGTCGCCATCTGACTCTGTGACGGCCCCCATGGTGTTATGCCCTGTCTGTCTATAATACGCCAGCGGTTCATCAATAGCAACCACCTTTCCAGCTATAGCAGAGATTTCCAAAAGCAGCGCATCGTGCATAGGAATGTTTTTTAAATCAATGGATGGCAAAATGCTAACAACCAAATCCCTAAGCTCTCTGTTAAAACACATAGTACAACCAGCTGCAGGATTATCGATAATAATCTGAGTGTATGCAATGTTTGAAGGTAAGCGGCCAATGTACCTAATAAAGGAATCTGAGATTGTGTTTAGTTCCTCGTCCACAACTCGCATATCGGTGAATACACATATAGGTGAATCGGTAGGGCCCTCCTCAAAGTTCCTATCAGCCTCAGCTTCTGTGATGGCATTGATTGAACGCTCCAATTTTCCCGGAAGCCACACATCATCCTGATCACAAAACAGATAATAGTCAGCTTCTACCCTACCAAGCATCCACAAAAAATTTTCCTTAGGACCTCCACAGGAATGTCCGTAAAAAACCTCGACTCTGTCGGGATACTTCTCTCTATATTCATTTATTATCTCAGCAGTATTATCTGTAGAACCATCGTCGTGGATTACCAATCTAAAGTTCTGCATAGTTTGGGAAAACAAACTATTTAGTTGCTGCCTTAAATATTTCTCGCCATTGTAAGTAGCAAGAAGAATTGCGATATCTTTCATTATCTGTTAAATCCGTATCCGGTTCCTGTTTTTTTCTTGAAAACAATATTATCTATAAACAATCCAAGATTTGCAAGGGAGCAAGTAATCTTACCAAGAGTATTGCTTGCTCTAAATTGATTTTTATAGGTAATCATTTCGTGAAGTGTAAAAATATCTGCTTCATTAAAGTAATCACAGTCGTTTAGTAAATCTATGAAATCATATACAGAGGCATCTGTGACTGTGGTATCAGCTGAAATGTTTGCCGCAGTGTACCTATGAGTATATAAAGCCTCGTCAAAACATTTAAATTTCATACCCTGGGCAAGCATCAAAAGCCATAAGAAGTAATCGTCCGCCCCATTTTTTGACATAATGTGTGTCTTCCAAAAATCTGGTATAGATGACCTTTTGATAAGACACTGCCCCGGGGAAATAATCTGAATACCAATTCTGAGATAAGTACGCAAATCTCCCACTAAACTTTTGTGATATGCTGTTCTGTACCAAAGGAGTTTGCTTCCGTCAGACTGTTCCAATGCTGCATTAGCAACCTCCACATCAACATCATCAGTGGTTATTGCCTTCAATAGTTTTACCAAAGCATCATCAGCGATGGTGTCATCCTGGTCCAGAAACATGACATAGTCACCTGTGGCCTCTGCTAAACCAGCAACTCGGCTGTAATGAATTCCACGGTTACTTTCGTTCGTAACAACTTTAAAAAATTGTTTTTCAGACTCAGGTGCCACCAGTCTCTTCCAAGGGCTGTCATTTACCAAAATAGCCTCCAGCTCGTGCCCCTTTTCCTTTAATGACTGCTCATTGGCTAAAAGGCAATCCACCAAAGCCTCCATATATTTGTCACCCTCATAAAAAGGTGTGATTACCGATATTTTCATTTAACTTTCTCCATAAAAAAAGAAACTATCCAGCACCCCACGGTACTGAATAGTCTCATTATACCCTTTACATGGTCTATTTGTCTATTTTGAACCTGAACCCTTAACAACAACTGCAACTGTCTTGAAAAGAATCTGAATATCTAATCCAAGAGACCAGTTCCTGATATATTCTGTATCAAGGGCAACAACCTCTTCGAAGTCCTTGATATCGCTTCGACCGCTTACCTGCCATAACCCTGTAAGACCTGGACGGCCAGCAAGTCTAGCCTTGTGATGAAGCGCATACTGCTCAAACTCGTTCTCTGTAGGAGGACGTGTACCAACAAGTGACATATCTCCAATCAAAACGTTCCAGAACTGAGGAAGCTCATCAATAGAATACTTTCTAATGAAATGGCCTGCTGGGAAGATACGAGGATCATTCTCCATCTTGAACATAAGACCATTCATTTCGTTCTGGTCCATAAGGTCCTTCTTACGCTCCTCTGCGTCAGTGTACATGCTTCGGAACTTGTAGAACTTAAACCTACGTCCATTCTTTCCGATACGTGTCTGAGAGAAGAATACAGGTCCTGGAGCCTGCATCTTGATGACTGGAGCAAGGAAGATAAATGCAATAGCGCAGAAAATCAATCCTACCAATCCACCAAGGATATCCATAAGTCTCTTTGCAAAGGCTTCGCGATTAGTAGCCATGTGCATACTTGTGGTCATGGTGATGTAATCACCATAATACTCGATTGAGCGGTTCTTCATTAAGTGCTCAGTGTGGATAAGGGAAATATGAACTGTACATCCCAAATCTGTAAGACGCTCAGCAAGAAGCTCCTCACTGTATCTGTTCTTTCCGTCGATGAAAACCTCATCAACAACATTGGTACGAATGTACTCAAAAACTGAATCGCAATCGCCGACAACAGGAACCCCCTGAATCTTTTTGCCAACCCAACTTTTATCAATGATAGCACAGCCTACAACCTTGTACTCAACATACTCTGTACGAGCTAACTGTCCAAGGCAGTGGTTAATGGTGCTTGAATCCGCAATGACAAGCATTGAAGATTTTGTACTGTCATCATGCTTTCTATAACGAATGATTCGTTTAAACATGATTCTGAAGGCGAACATGAATAGGACCATAAGTCCAGCCCATGCAAAAATAACGGTACGTGAAATGCGATTAGTATATCTAAAAGCCACCAGGAAGATAAGAATGCCTGCCAAGTTTACAAACGAATGAACTATAACAGCCATCAATTCCTGCCATTTATTTCTATGCACAATTCCTGTATAAGGATCTCGCAATGAGCAGTTTAATATGCTGACAAAGACAATCATGATTAACATGTTCTCATAGATGTATTCATGTGGAAGTACATCTGAGATTACAACCTTGTCAAATCTAAAAAACAAAGCTATGGCTAATGCGAAAAGTGCTGCTAAGGTGTCTAATGTTATGAAGTCCCAATGTTTTGCCCAAAATTTCTTCTTTTTTCTATACATTAGACAAACCCCTTATAAAATTACGCCGTTTTTCTCAAGTAACTCTCTCGCACTATCAACTGAATCAACACCGTGAAGATTCTTGATAGGAGCAAACTCATGAACTCTATCAACCTCAAATGCAAGGTTGTTATCCATCATGTGAATCATATCTAAAACTAAAAGCTCGAACTTGTAACCATTTGGCTCTGTAGGAGAAACCTTTTCACCATTCTCATTTACAAATGGAATCTTCTTCTCTACTACGTGAACAACCATGTTGTTATCAACGATTTCATCAAGCTTCTCAACTGAGAATAAGTAGTTAAGAATTACACCGTACTTGTAAAGAAGGCTTCCGTCCTCAGCCTTAGCCTCAGACATCTCCTTTGACATCTCGTAATACTCTACGATGCTTGGCTGTCCATCCTCAAGGCAAAGAAGTCCCATCTTCTCAGCTGGCTCAACCTTACGTACAACCTTTGAACCAGAAACATAACCTCCAAGAATGGTAGCACCGATAAACAAAGGATCTGCTATTCTCTGAAGAACGTTATCTACAGCGAAAACGTTAATCCACTTAAGGCCTTTTGCCTGAATATCGCTCTTAAGGCCAGCCTTAAGCATTGAAGCATACCAGCCACCATTTCCATTTGGAGAAGTAGCAAGACGACCTTCCTCCTCAAGAAGAAGCTTTCCGTCATAATCAACTGCACAAGCCATATCCTGAATGAAGAACTTAATGAAATCAGGATTGTAACCGAAATAGTTGTGCTCCTTGAAGAATGCCTGTGTAGCTGCATCATTCTTCTCACTTGTCATGATGTAAAGAGGTACGAATGCGTCAGCCTTCTTTACAACCTCCATAAGGTTATTGATGAGGCACTCAAAAATGAATAACTCATGAGTCTGGCCTACGTTGTAGCAACCCTTTGGTAAATCAAATCCAAGACGTGTGCCCATACCACCAGCAAGGAGAACTGCTCCTACCTCACCTTTCTTGATAGCCTCAAGACCAGCAGCCTCGAACTCATCCTTACGTGCCTGAATCTCTGAAAGCTCGATTGCAGGTGGAACTGTAAACTCACCTCTTGCCTCATTTGAATCATTTCCGATAAGTTCAAAATCTGACCAGTTAATATTCTCGATCTGAGCAAGAAATGCTTCCTTCTTGTCGTCTGACAGGTTGTCGAAACCTCTCATAACGTGGCCCTGTCCTGCCTTCTCGAGAATCTCAATAGCTTTTTCTTTAGTCATATATCTCTATCTCCCTATACAATTATTTCCGTGATACCTTCTGTTGCCCGTCTTATGGATAAACCACAGTTTTCATAAAGTTCACAGTTTTTTCACAAGTGTATTTATAATACTATCTTTTTGTCAAAAAATGTGCATAAAAATGCGTCAATATTATGTGGCATAATAGTGATTTGACACACTAAGTCAATTCATCCGAGTTTTATGCCACACAAAATGCAAACTATGTTAATTAATTGCTGTAGCACAACCCTTATTATCGTAGTGATATTTGCAAATAAGATTTACACCATTTTCATCAAGGACTTCCAGGTTGTCGTTTATAAAATCAGCCGCCTTTGACAAATCCTCTTTATTTCCATCCAATACTGCATATAAGAATATTTGTCTCATGCCGGAATTTTCCAGAATAGTATCTCCAACCCTGTAATTTGGATTAAATGATAAAGTGTGTAACTTTTCTTTTAACATTTCTAATCCATTAATTTCAGAAATTGTACCTGGATTCACCCAAACACAATATGCTTTTGTATTAGCTATAGGTGGAATAGCGCTTATAAGCTTTTCCTTGTCCTCAACTTCACCGACAACATAATCTATCATACGGTTGCAAATAAACTCACTGCTCATAGTCTTTGCTCCTGGCAGACGATAGTTCATCTCAATAACAGCAACCTCTTCACCTTCAATGATAAATTGAATACTACCGACACCTGCCTGGCAACCCATACCAGCAAAAAGCTTCTTTAAAGGTTCTTCCAGCTTATCTTTAATGAGTGCCATATGCTTTGTTGGAGTTCCACCAAACAAGAATGGTCTTCCACCCTTCTTATCACCTAATACATCTCCAGTCTCAATAAGGATAGGCTCCCCATTAACAAAGCAGAAAAGAAGTGAAACTTCTTCACCTGAAAGGAACTTCTCTACAACTACCTTTTTAACATCAGATTTTTCATAGGCATCCTTGTAACCAGCAATAAGCTGTGCCTCATTAAAACAAATGTGTAACCCGATACTACTGCACCCATCAACAGGCTTAACTACTACTGGATACTCTATTGCAGCTAAATCCTCAGTGGTAAGATTAATATCAAGCTTGAAATCCTTAGCCACAGGTACACCATACTTAGTACACTCAACCTTAAAGAGTTGCTTATTATTAACAATCTCCCATGCTTCATCAGTCACATAAAATGGGAAACCAAGCCTCTTACAAAGTTCTCTATTTGCCCCCATACATACTTCACTGGCACCACATAAAATAGCTGTGACTCCCTCTGCTTTTGCCTTTTCTTCAATTGCATCTATATCTGTAACACTGATGTCCCAATATTCGTCTGCCATCTTCTTAACTGGAGAATCTTCAACAGGTAAATTATCTGTCACTATAGAGTATATACATCTGTCCTTAGTTATCTTTATAAGTGTATCAACATGCAAGTTGTTGCCTAAAAATAAAATCTTGTCCATTATCTCACCTTTCATAAAAGAATCTACTTATATTTTAACTCTCCCCTGATTAAGACCTATGCTATACAGCGTATCCCTTTTCAAAACGATATCTGCATAACATATCTTCTCCTGTCTCAGATATTACCTGGACATTTTCATTGATTGTTTTTATACACTCGCCTGCGTGCTCAGCGTCTGTAAATGCCATAACATAGCCAAGAACTTGACGCATGCCAGTATCCTCTTCAACAACATCTCCAACCTGTTTAAACTGCTGCACACTGAACTTCTGTGTCTGGGTTCTCATATCTTCAAGCCCCTTAATCTCAGCAATCTTTCCTGGCTTGAGCCATAAAGCATAGCTTGCAAACTGTCCCTTTTGCTTTTCTGGAGAAACTCCACTATCTTCACCAAGAGCATTGTCAAGCATAGCAGCACATAAAATTTCCTCGCCTGGGAATTTACCACCTGGCAATCTATAATTCATTTCTAATACAGCAGCCTTTTCGCCATCAGTAATAACCTGAACTGCGGCAACTCCAGCCTTAATCTCAAGCTGCTCAAAAAGATTTTCTACTTCCTTTTCAAGTCTCTCCTCAAACAATCCCATATGCTTGGTAGGAGAACAACCAAACACACGACGTTTAGCATCTTCTTTGCAAGCACAATCATCACCTGATGAAATGAAGTATGGCTTACCATTGAAAATGGCATAAATGAGTCCCACCTGCTCACCAGCTACAAATTCCTCAACTATAACCTTATGAGAATCTGACTTTTCGTAGGCATCCTTGTAACCCTCGATAAGCTCTGTCTCATCGTGACAAATATGAAGTCCAATACTTGAACATCCATCAACAGGCTTAACAACAACCGGATAGACAATATTTGCCAAATCCTCAGCCTTAAAATCAATACTTAAAGCAAAATCTCTTGCAACAGGAAGATTGCACTGAATACAAGCCTGCTTGAAATCATATTTATTGTTGGTAATCTCCCATGCTTTATCATTGGCATAGAATGGAAGATCTAATCTTCTACAAAGTTCTTTATTGGCTTTAATACATACCTCTGACGCACCACAAAGTACAGCAGTAACCCCTTCATCCTTGCACTTTTTCTCAAGGATTTCATAGTCAAATACACTGATATCCCAAGCTTCATCAGCCATAGCTTTGACTGGCGACTGCTCTACTGTAAGATTATCAGTGACAATGGTATATACTCCCCTTTCCCTTGCATACTTGATAAGCTCGTCAACATGGCAATTATTGCCCAAAATTAATAGTTTTTTCATAACAATTACCTTTTCTAAAAAATACTCTTCCCTATTAATTAATTTATTCCCTATTTTCTGCCCCGAATTCTATCGAAAAATCTCTTTCTCTGTCTCTTCTTATGTAAGTCCTTTATATATTTTTTGTTATTTGAGTCTTCAATAATCTTATTGAAAATCTCAGAATAATCATTTTTATCAAACTGGGTTGCCTGTTCTTCCAGCTTATTCAACTCGTAGTTACGTCGCTCATCAAAATTTAAATCTAAATCAAGAGCGTCCGCAATTCTCTCCATTTCCTTCATACCCTGAAGGTAATTAATTATACTGTCCTTACTGTAGATATCATTTTTAGATGACCAAGAACCACTTTCAGGTGCTAGCACATATCTGTAAGCTGAAAAATATTCACCCATGTTATACATCTTACCTACGGCAAGCATACACAACACCTGTGTTCTATCAATTAAAAATCTAGGATCAATTTCAGCATTTAATAACTTATCCTGAAGCTGAGCATAACCAATCTTTCTGTACATTGAAGTGGCTGTCTGACCTGGAAGTAGATAGTCTTGGAATTGCTTTACTGTATACTCTCCGCCTTCCTTCATAAAGCCACTATATTGCTCTCTGCTAGGAAGTCTAACTTCATTTTCATCTACAATCTGACATAAGCCAAAACATGCAATATAATCTTGATGAGAATCCAAAAAGTCTACCTGTTTCTGAAGCTTATTATCATCAATCCAATAATCGTCTCCCTCGATAAAGGCTACATACTCTCCCTGAGTACGCATTGATAAATCTGCAGTGTTGCCTCCCATACCCATATTTTTTTCGCGAATAATCGGAACAATGATGTTTGGATATTTCTCCCCAAATTCCCTGACAATATCAGCTGTACCATCAGTAGAACAATCATCTCCTACCAACACTTCATATTCAAAATCTACTTTTTGGCTAACTACACTTTCCAAGGTGTGTCTAATATATTTTTCCTGATTGTATGTAGCAATAACTACACTGACCTTCTTTTTTCCCATCGCTTACTCCTCCACAATGTCCTCAGGTGATTCGAATCCATCCACAAGAGTGAAGCTATTTAATAGCTCTTTAATTTGTTCTTTAGAGCAGAACATCATTACATCAATTATAGAAAGGTTAGGAACAAATTCTCCACCAAGCTGCTCATATGATATATCTGGATTCGTATTTACGAATTTAAGTACCACATCATTTTCTCTGAAGAAGTTATGGAAATAAAGCTTTGTTCCGCCTATAGCATTGTAATATTCTGTGGCATTTCTTGCCTTACAAACAGCCATTACATAATGCTCTCGCTTGAATACTTTCCCGATTTCTACATCTCTTGATTTTCTAAGGATTGGTGTATCAATTCCCAATTCCTTAGCAGTAAGCTTAATAGCATTTTCAAGAAAATCCACTAGGTTTTTACCTTCATCAGTAAGACCAAACTCCAGGACCTCTTTTATATGAGCGTACACTCTATCAAAATTAGGTGCCTTTGCATATGCGCTTTGGATTGTAACCAACATCTTCTCTATTTCAGCCTCTGTAAAAGCTGTATCATGTTCTGTAATAAGCTTATTCTGAGACTGCTTTGCAACTGGCATTCTAAAATACTGTGGCTCTCCATTTATAAGTATTCGGTTGCGATTGATATAACCTCCCTTGATGTAATTAACATCGTCTGCAAGTACATACTCATCGACCGCATTCATCAATTGCCAATATCCTATGTAAGGGAAAAAATATGGCTGCATAAGTCCTAATTTCATTGTAAAACCTCTTTTCTTAAATCTAACCAGGTATGAGCTCTAAGGCTCTTTACCAGGTATTGAATTATTATTGAAAATAATACTGATAGAAGTACTCCCAATACAAGAACTATAGAGTTTCTATCTATGTATTTATTTAACAAAATCATAAACATCTGATGAGACAGATATATTTCCCATGAATACTTTCCTATAAAGTAGAATAGTTGAGATTTAAGATTTGCCTTCATCATCAACATTACTACAACCAAACATGAGAACGAGCTAAATATAATACTCATAATTCCATAGTAGCGATAATTAAATGCTAAATAGCCACTAGGAATACATACTAAAAACAATATAATAGCTGTAACACAGTACCTTGCTTTTTCTTGTAATATAGCTAAAACTGGTTCTTTATACATAGCAAAAGCTACACCAACAAAATATGTAAGTACACCATTCCACCAATATTCTGGAACACCAACTGCTGCAAAGATAATCACATAAAATAAATTTACAAAACAAATTACAGCCAGTCTTTTTCTTCTATCATCAAATAAGATAAATGCCAAATCAGTAGCAATGAAGAAAATAAGTAAAGGTGTTAAAAAATTGTTTTGAGGTAGACTGAATATCATAATAGGTAAATATAATCTCCAGGCTCTATTTATCCACATTATCTTTAGTGGTAATTTCTTTGCACGACTGTGTCCCAAGCCAGTGGTATAACCTGACAGGAAGAAAAACAGTGTAATAGCTGTTTTAACCACCCTGGCAGCATTTGCAATGTATTCCTGGCCCGCACATATATAAGTAAAGTGATGTAGGATTACAACACAAATACATATCCCCTTAAGAATAGTAGTCTGCCTTTTTGAGAAAAACTCCTGTTCAAAGGTTCCAGGTTGATATTTATGTGCAAATGCAATAATAACAGCCAGTGGAAATACTACAAGTCCGATTATGTTGGATAACATAACCTACTTGCTCCCCTCAATAATGTCACATATCATCTTAACCTGATCCATCGCTAAATCTGTATAAAGCGGAAGTGTAAGAACCTGCTTTGACAGTTTCTCTGCGATAGGAACCTCACCCCTATAATTCATTTCCTTGTAGCAATTAAACTGACTGGTTATAGGATAGAAATACTTGCGGGAATGGATATGATTATCTGCCAACTTCTTAAAGAGTTCATCCCTATCCATACCAAATTTATCCTTATCAATAAATATTGGGCAATATGTATAGTTGAAAATATTGTTATCCTCATCATAATCAAGGAATCTTATTCCCCCAATTTGTGAAAGACGATAACGATAATATGTAAATAACTCTTTACGCTTTAATCGGTTCTCCTCAAAATGCTTAAGGTTACAAAGTCCCATTGCTGCCTGGAACTCGTTCATCTTAGCATTAGCACCAACGAACTCAACGTGTTCTTCATCCATAATTCCAAAATTGTGAAGCTGGTATACCTTTGTTAGGGCCTCAGTGCTATGTACAACAGCAAGACCACCTTCTATTGTGTTGAAGGATTTAGTGGCGTGGAAACTGTACATACAAGCATCACCATACTTTGCAGAGCTCTTTCCGTTAAATACCTCTCCAAAAGCATGGGCAGCATCATAGATAACCTTAAGATTATGCTTCTTAGCTATGGCATCAATTTTTTCAACATCGCAAGGCATTCCATACACGTGGACTGGAACAATTGCTGTAGTCTTATCAGTTATAAGTGCCTCAATTTTATCAGGATCTATAGTACAATCACTTTCCCTGACATCACAGAAAACAGGGGTAAGACCATTTCTAACAATCGCATGTGTAGTAGATGCAAAAGTGAACGGTGTAGTAATAACCTCTCCTGAAAGCTCCATAGCCTGCAGGGTCATTTCAAGAGCCATATGGCCGTTACACATTGGCAGGCAATGATAAGAATTCATAAATTTCATAAGTTCCATCATTAGCTGTCTTGTATATTTTCCAGCATTTGTAAGGCTATGAGACTCCCATATATCCTTTAGATATTCCATATATTCTTCCATAGGTGGAAGAACGGGTTTTGTAACAAAAATCTCCTCCATGATACACTCCTAGAAATCATTCATAAGCTGCTGAATCTCAGCATCATTAATAACTGTAACTTTACTATCACTAATTCTATAAACACGATCACAAGCTGAAAGCACACTCGGACGATGTGTAGTAAGGATGCAAGTGCGCTTGCTATCCTTTTGCATAATGTTGCTTAATACCTTACGTTCTGTAGCAACATCAAGGGCTGAGGTGGCTTCATCCATAAGTAGGATTGGAGTCTTTCGAAGAATTGCTCTAGCGATTGCCAGACGCTGATTCTGTCCCTCTGAAAATCCGATACCGCTCTCACCAATATTGTGATAAATACCATCTGGAAGCTTCTGCACAAAATCGTAAGCACATGATTGCTTTAACGAATCGATAATCTCTTCATCTGTGGCATCAGGAGCTATTAAACGCATATTTTCCTCGATTGTTCCAGAAAGCATTGTGTTACCCTGTGGAACATATGCAATAAGTGGTCTGGTCTCTGGAGAAAGAGGAAGCTTAGAGACTTCATTTCCCTCTGCATTTGCGTATACATCACCCTGCTGCACCTTAAGTATTCCAAGAAGGATACGAAGCATTGTGGTCTTTCCTTCACCTGAAGGACCAACAAGAGCAATAATCTCTCCAGGATGTGCCTCTAAAGAAACCTGGTTGAAAATCTTACGGCTTTTCTTATATGCAAAAGTCATATCCTTAACCTGAACTGCAACACCTGTGTCCTTACCAGTCTCCATAAACTGTTCAAACTCTGATGACTCAACCTCTTCCTCATTTGGAATATCAAGAATTTCCTTTACACGCTCAGTTGAAACCGCAATTTGAAGAGAAATAGGGATAAGGTTAAGTAATGTCTTACCTGATGTGGCAATTCTATATGCCATCATAATTACGACTGTTAAAGCACCAAGTGTCATGGCCCCTGAATTAACTCTGTAGAATGCCCATGCTATACAAATGATACCTGAGAAAATTCCTCCAAGGTATGTAACTCCCCATGAAAGAAGCGAGAAAATATTTGACTTCATGTCAGCAGCGTAACGTTCTTTCTCAAGAGCTTCAATTCTCTTATAAAATTCATCAGCAAGACCAAAAGCCTTTACAGCCTGAATGTTGTGGAAAGATTCTTTATGATATGAATTTTCCTTACTTTCAATCACCTTTATTGCTGACTGGCACTCATAAATCTTGTTCATGAAAATTTTAGATGAGAAAAGAATAACAGGAGCCACCACAACAACTACAAGAATCATACTTGCGTCATTTATGATAATTACAACAAGTGAAACTATAATCATAAGTGTATTAGTTATGATTGTAGTTAAGAAGCCATTAGCATTTCCTGAAATTGTCTTTGCATCATTTGTTAATCTGGTAATCAAATCACCTGAGTGGAATCTAGTGAGTTCTTCCCAATCTGCATGAACAATCTTGTTGTATAATTTTTTAACCAGATGACTTTGCATAGAATTGTAATTCCATGCAGCAAATCGGTTAGAGGTAATGCTTATCACAGCATTGAGCACAAACAATCCAACGTAGATTAAGCCCATAGTAATTATTTTAGTAACATTATTTTCAACAGCATAATCTACAATTGAACCCATTTTATATGTGATGAAGAACTCTATAATCATATGGATAAGTTCTATCGTCACATATGCAATTATTCTACCTAAAAACTCTCTATATAACCCATATATCCATCTCAGATCATGATATAATCTTCCGACGATTCCCTCTTTATAGGATTTTAATTTGTTTTTAATCTTTCCCAAAACTATCTCCTCACTAAGCATTAACTTTCTTACTTTCTAATATTCGTTCAACTCGTTGTTTATAATGAATTGGACTTATTATTGCCATGGAATATTCTTTTTTCTGATGATTATCCAGATACTTAAAATTTTTTATACATTCCGACAGAAATATCTTTCTAAACTTGCTTGTAAGATGGAACTTCTTGAAAATATCCTCTCCATATCTAAGCATTAAAAGAATTAATTCTTCGAACATTGAGTATACGATTAGATTGTAATAATCACCATAAATCGCTTTATTACAGCATTTCACTCTATCCTTATGAGCTTCAAAAACATCAAAATGACGCATATCTGCCTCACGTTTTGAACCTGTAATGCTATCCTCTCTGATTCTATAATGATATAAAGGCTTCTCTATGGTGCAAATCAGGTTTGCCGCATCTATCACCCTATGTATGGCGTATTCATCCTCATGAATTTTG
>JAEEGL015070878.1_pt1 | contig 21085 bp, 15 predicted proteins | sample 9134231 | NCBI WGS metagenome assembly JAEEGL01 (sample SAMN16246548, study PRJNA631951) | gut metagenome | biome: gut microbiome; feature: rumen; material: fiber-attached | host: Bos | place: Iran: Karaj | collected 2018-10 | reverse complement strand
GATTCCGGCATTGGCCACTCCGTTATACGTGGATTGGTTACCACAGGTCAATGGTCCTCCGCCAGCTCTACCGCCCGATTTCGTGGATCACATATGTGCCATCAGGAATTTGTCGTAGATAGCTGAACCATCATTTGAATCCTGGCTCCTTCCAGATGCCTTTGGCAAATCTTTCTCAGCAAACTCGGCCGACGCGCTTTTTAGTAGTTGTACTGTGGGAATGTGGTAAACTGCGTAGCAGTTTTCCATATTTCCATAGTCAAGCAATGTTGTCTGTCATCATGCCCCATATAAAACAGGCCAGTTCTCGGGCAACGGCAGTCTTTGCTATGTTGTATTTTGAGTGAGATGCTATCTTGGTGTATTTACGCCGTAACCGTTCATTTGCTTTGTCAGCATAAGCTATGATCTCTGCCGGTTTACCTTCTTGTTTTGCTTTCAGTTTAACACTCTTCTTGCCGATGACGCCGCGACTGAATACTTGTGAGGACTCAACCAACAGCCGTCTAAGATGGGTGTTCCCGGCTTTCGTTATCCCTGTATGTATCTGTTTTCCACCGCTTGAATGCTCACCGGGAACTAAACCAAGGTAAGAAGCAAAATGCTGCGCTGTTTTGAAACGGTGAAAATCTCCAACTTCGACCAGCAGGGAAAGAGCTGTATGGACCGCGATGCCTCTGAAGCATACGAGCTTTTGTACATGTTCTCTGTACGTTTCCCGCTGTGCCAATTCTTCTATACGGATATTGTAAATATCTACTTTTTCAGACGCTTGGTAATACTGAATGAGATACTCTTGGAAAGTTTCCTGCAGAATGGGATGATCGAATTTCAAAGATTCCAACCAATCCAAGTGCCGTTTCGTCCAGTAAGATCTCCCATCATACTGTTTCCCATGACGAACACAGAACGCAATTGTTTGCTGCTTGATGCGCTTTAAAGTTGTAACGGCATCATCACGCATACGAATATATTCTTTTACTGCATCATCTTCCTGACTCGGAATATGTACAGCACTGTAGGTATGATACGCCAGGCATTTGCTTATATGTTCTGCATCCCGGGCATCGGTCTTAATTCGTTTTCCGGGTATGACCGCCATGGTTGATGGTGCAAGAATTATGCACTCTATCCCATGATATGTCAGTTCGTGGTACAGGCTATATCCAAGTCCTCCTGCTTCGTAGCCACAGATAAATTTACAGTTTCCACCGCGTTGAGACTGTACTTGATTAAGGTATCTCAGTATTTCTCTATAGTCTGGATCTACCTGTACTTGTGCAAAAATTTGATTTTCCTCTATGCTATAACAGCACAGTGTGTAATTCGTGGTATGGACATCCATCCCGACATAGATTATACTTGTCATGGTGACTCCTCCTTGTATGTGGTAATTCCGTCTTACTGCTTCGCAGCTTTAGTATGACAGGTAAATCCACGCTTTACAAGCTAGGAGTCACTTCATATTGTCCGATTTATCGATATCCCGACAAATCTAGAATTTATCTAATTGATAGCTTTTCATCTATATGATCAGCTTTCCGTCGACGCATCTATTTCCTGAAGTCGAAGGAGCCACTTTAAAATGCAGCCCGATTCAAAAAAACCTAATAAGGCTCCATCACAAAAGCGTTCAGCCCGAATTGCTCCAACAATCAGTGCCATAATAGTTGTGCCGTTAAAACCGCCAACATTTGCACCCTCCATGGATTTCATGCCCCATTCAATACTGGCAGCAGAAAGAATATCCCCGTAGCGGTTAAGTTCCATATCCTGGTGCTCTTTAATAAACCGATAAACAGTATCCTCGAATTCTCTGACGACTTGCGTGTATGTCACAAAGGGAAATTGGATAGGGTGCTCTGGAGTCCCATCGTTTTCCCGGTCAATAACCCATTCGCCATAGTCAATATCGCGAATCTTAGGAATGAAAGATGTTAGAGTTTCAAACAAGTCGTCACCTCATTTCTTTCAATTATAAAAGCCTCTGATTTTCTGAGAGGTTATCTTTAATAACCCGCATTTGATTCTTTTCAGGATCATATTCTGCAATATTGATATTTCCCAAGAGATGACGGTATGTCCTGTAGTAATACTCAGCCAGGGTTTCACTGCGTTTTTCGTGGAATGAATACAACATTACAATGTATTTTTTATAGTTGTCCGACAGGAAAGACAGGTAAAACGCAGCTTCGTTTGTAAATCCCATCTTGGCACTTGGGACATTGCCGGTCTCTGTCCAAGTATATCGTTTGCACTCGATTGCTATTGTATTGTCCTGATCCACAATATCAAACTTATGGTCTTTTGCTGGGTATCCTATTGGCAACTTCTTTTCAAGTTCAAACGTAGTATTGAAATGTGTCTGGAACCAATCTTTCACTTGGCGTTGGAACATTGCTCCATTCTTTGGATTATCAGAATTGCTCATCCTTTTTGTCCTCCATAGTTCCATGGCAATAACCGTAATACCAGCATTTATAAGGCTTTGTGCATTGTTCACCAAGTTCTACCTGAACTTCTTCCTGTTGTTTCTGCATTCGATTCAGGTCCCAAATATTATCATTGATCCACTTTGCGTAACCTTTAGCCTTTGCAGTCACATCGTTTGGAACAAAGGGATTCGTTTCATCTTCGCCGTGTGTCACAATATAGATTTTGCCAATGTTGAGCTTGCTGCGATCCATAATGTAGAACTGGAAACCTGCATCCCGGATAAACTGATCATAAACAGCGGGTGCGTTCTTTACCTCATAAAAATCATACCCGGTATCAGTTTTGCGAAGAATATCTACTGCACAGTAGTTGTTATAGTAGAGGAACGCGGCCTCACAGATTACTGGGGTTCCTCTTTCCAAGTGCTCTGCAGTCTTAGCTACCATAGCTTTAGTGTCCGGTATGGTTGTACCGGGGCGGTAGACTGTCATCTCTTCGTAGTCCCCGAACATAGCCATTGCCCGATCACCGAAATCGTTTCCGGCATCGAGTCTTTTCTGAACCTCTAGTGGAATAACCTTCAGACCTGGTTTATGCTTGTCAAGCCAGAGCATTTTTCGGCATTGCATTCCGCGCATGAAGTCTGTCTTTGTAATTCCCATCTTCAATCACCGCCTGAGCGTTATTTTTTTTCTGGTTTAATATCAAGCACCGACAATTTCTCACTAAGCTCTGCCGCTTTTTTCTTTAACTCAGAAAGCGAATCCTCCAGAGCTTTGTTTAGCTGTATTTGATTCATGAAAGCCTGGTCTTCCGAGTGAAGAAAGCCCTTTTCAAAGGCATCCGGATATAAGAATTGTTTCGGACCTTCATTCTCAAACAGGACAGTTACCTTCTCATTAGCCGTCCCCGCCACTTCTCCTATGCCATATTTCTTGTGCCGGACCTTGATACCAACACAATTCGGTGTACCAATCATGCCCTCTTTCGCTTTAATCTCCGTGTTAATCTGTGATAGTTGTTCCTCCAGGTCATCAATCTGCTGCTGTTTCATTGCCTCTTTATACTCTTCCAGAGCCTCTCGCCGGGCATCTTCATAGCTCCAGAAGCAGTAGAGTACATCAAACGTCAGGATATGGAACTCCCTATCATAATCGGGCTCTCCATTTTCAAATCTTTGACGATGTACTCGAAGCAGTTCCTCATGATTTTTGACCACTTCTTGTATTTCGTCACACATCCTATAGTATTTGCGCAAAGAAAACCGCTGGCCAGACTCCCAGTCAATATATCCCATATATGACGCCCAGTTATTTGCCGGGGCCGGTTTATAACGATAATTATGGTCAGGATCCCATAGATTCAGGTAAGTCAGAACAGCCTCTTTCGTCTGCAAATAAACAGATGAATTCGGATAAAGATCTGTTATCCTCCCGTTAATGTAATCCATGAATGCCAAGACTCTTTCCCATTTCGCTTCAGGATCACCAGTCTCTTCAACAAAAAGATCCCGGAAAGCTTTTCTAACACCTTCTACTTCAGAAGGAATCTTTAATAATAGCGTTATCCCCTGAGACGGGTGATTATGCTGGGTGTCAATAAAAGCTTCTTTTGTGCAGCGCTTCCACATCGAGAACATGTCATCCGCATCAACATTCCAATTCACTGCGAAATTCGCTGCTGCAGTCCATTTTATAGTTTCATTTCTCTGAGAAGATCCTTCATGCTGATTATTGTCGCCGAAATCCTTAATGTATGCCTGAATAGCCCTTTCAATCAGGAGCTCCTTCCCAGACAATTTTTTCGCTTTTGTGTTCTCCCTTGCGTCAGTGGTTTCGGATTCACGAGTAGTATCTTCAGGCTTTTCGTCTGAACAGCCTTTCTTTGAGAAGGGGCTCAGATCAATAAACAGTTTTTTCAGCTCCTCCGGGTTTTTGCATTCGTGGAACAGATACTCTAGCAGTTCTTCCTGTCGAGCCTGTCCCAGGGTTAACCGATACAAGGACAGTATTTTTATCAGTCTTTCGTACGTGATCTCATCCTTGCTCATCGGGTACATGGGAACGATACGCTCGATCTTGATGCTTTGGTCCTTTCCAAAGCACCAGTACGGCACCAGATCCGACTGAGAGGAAGCCTTTTCAGCTTCCGCTGCATCGAACATCTCTTTCCAGATATCATCGTAAAAGTGAATCGAGCCGTATTTTTCAGCAACGTTCTGCCGAATTGCCAAGCACTTAAAACGGTTGATTCTTCCTTCCCGCTGTTCCAGGTCAATAGGATTCCCAGGAAGATTCCAATGCATGATTCTTCTGCAGTAATTGTGAAAATCCAGCCCTTCCTGACCTATAGATGTCGTTGCCAGGACAAATGGCTTTAGCGGAGAGTTAAATGCTCCACGTATACTGTCTTTTCTGTTTGCATCCTTCTGATTATCCGTACCCTCGCTATTAACAAAACCGACCGCATAATGCGCTCTCATTAGGTTTCGCCCTTTTTCGCCCATGATCCGGTTTTGGAATTTTTCAAAAGTATCGACATCATACGACGCCGTATGGATCCGAAGATCGTCAAGCATCGTTCTCTGAATACGCGCTTCTTTTTGTGAAGGAGCCGAAAAGCCTGCAGCATCTGATATCAGATGGCGATATTCATCAAACATTGCCTGAAAACATCCGTTTTTACAGTAAAGCAGAACATCTTTCCAGTATACGGCATCATCCTGATCTTCATCACGGTATCGCTCTGCAGCAAGCTGAATAACCGCTGTGGATTCCGTTGTATTGAAATAATTCAGAAACGTTTTTGCCAATGCAGTTGCATAGACCACGTTCTTCCTATTTGACCTGTAAATGCAGATCGCAGGAGATCCAAGGGTCATATTGACAAGCGTTTCTGTGAGGTCTTCCGGCATCGGGCCCAAAGACAGGTTCTCCCCCTGGGAAATCAATTCCAATAACCGTCCCACGTGCATACTGAATGCTTTGTTGCCACGGTCACTGGATATTCCATCCTCGCCGTCCTCAGAAGCATTTTCCATTGAACTGTTCAGGGCTCCGATCCAGTTTTCGGTATACTCAATGCCATCCATCAGCATTGGAGCAAGATAATACCACCTGGCATCAGATGTCCGCATTTCAGCAGTTGCAAATCTTCGAAGATCCTGCAGACTGCTTCTGACCTTCGATCTGATAGTATTCTCTATTTCTGATAGCGTTAAACCTGCATTCAGAGCTTGAATAGGGTCATAGAAATCGGCCAGTGTTGCGGATGGATATAACAGACAGAACAGGGTCATCCTCTGCGGCGTGTCTCCTCTTAAAGAAAATTTCAACCGAGGATACGGGTATCTTCGTTCTGCATTATAGGTTTTGTTCTTCTCTTCAATTCCTTCTGCGTTTTCGCAAACACGTCCGACAGTTCTACACTCAGCTTCATATGACACCATGGCACCTATCATCCTTGGCACCATTTCCCATGCAGAGAACACGAGTATCTTTGAAAAATGATGGCTGTTTCTATATACCCCCTGCAGCTTATAATACGGTCTTGACGGAGGAACCCATAGATACATCTCAGCATTGTTTTCAAATGCGAGTTCCTTTAACTTTTCCAAACGGGCATTTGATGCAGGAAGAGGATGATAAGCATTCACAGACTCCGGGTCAACCCATAAAAGGTCCTTTTCAGCCAGACCTAAATCATCCGCATGCTTTTGAAAGTGACGCTCAATATACTGCTTCACCTTATAGTTACGCATGAATGACATGAGGAAGGGGCTGCTTTTGGCATAGTCAACAGGAAGTGAGAACGGTGCTCCAATCTCTTTCAATAGCGTCCCCATTGCAAGAAACGAGCGAACGTCATTTTCTGACACCGGAATCGGATACTTTACACTGCTGTCATCGGTATAATCTCCGGATTCCATGACAGAAATCCGCTCCGTTCGACAAACTCCCTGGTACATCGCATCTTCAGCGGCATCTTTAACCCGTATAATGGATGTATCTCCATCATGCAGTTCATGAAGAGCAACGTTATAGTCTGACCAAACTTTACGAAAATCCTTGGTGTCTCCTTTAAAAAGGAAATCCATTACTTGCAGAAATTCCTTGTAATGCTCATCTACGCCTGCTGCGTCATCTATTTCTTCCAGTGTCGAATAAAGTTTGTATGGGGTCGCCGAAAGAAGCAGGATCCTCACGTTCCCGCCCTCTAAAAACTGATGAGCCAGAATGCCGGTGTCAGACTCCCTGTCTGAATTGATCAGAAATCTGAAACGCTGGAATTCGTCCATGATGACAAGGTCCGGTTCAAGCATTTGAGTGCTGAGCCTTGCGAACATGACTCTCAGTTTATTCAACACAAACATGCCGGTATGCGATGGGTGCTGTTGCGCCATGCGTTCATGTAAATGCTGTTTTAATATCGCAATTATTGACTCTTCCCGGTCGTAGTCTCGTATACGTTTAATCAGATCGTTTGGATAACGACCTTGTGTTCTGTCCTCACAACTCTTTACATGACCTTCATAGAGATCAATATAATAGTTCCAACTATCTTCTTTGGAAACAGAATACTTCAAAAAGCGCCTTAACTCAGGTAGAACATCGTCGAATTCTGACATTCTGCAAAGTATAGCATACATAAGAGCTCGCTCATTTACAGTCCCACCACCGGTTGTCATACGGAACGAAGTATCAGGCGTCAGGGGAATCAGCTGAATGTATCCATCACGGATATTCTGATCCAGCTCCTGCTGCGTGATCTTCAGATGTTGCATAGAGAGCCTTGTATCAGACACTCCCTCAATAGTGACACTGTCGGAGACTTTCAGTTTGCGGATATTTTGGTTTGCAATACTGATATTTGAACAAATATAGACGACTTTAAACAGATCATCGTTTTTTTCAAGCTGTAGACGAGCAGTCTTGACAATAACTCCTCTTGCTATAAGAGTCTTCCCCATTCCAACCTCATCGGCAACAAGGATACGCCCTTGCCCTTTGCGGAAGAGATCGTCAATGCGTTCCACAGTTGCCCGCTGAAAATCCTTCAGGACATTCATGGTCAGATATTCAGTTCTATCGATGTCGAATTTCATCTGTCATTCATCTCCTGAGAATCAGCTCAGATTGAGCGTTGCCTTAAATGTGTCGTAGAGTGCCCGGAACTCATCCGGAATAATGTCCTTGTCGTGAATCATCTTTAAGACATATTCGATTTCTTTTAATCTGGAGGGATCTTCTAATGCGGTCTTGAGCATTTTTTCATATAATGCAGGTAACCGATCCGCCTGGTTCCCATAGAATCCAGACTTTCCCAAAATAGATTCTTCGAGCAATGTGAGAAGATAATCATCCCCAAGGATAAAGGCGATGTATTCAACAAAACTGCGCTTATCTTTGATTACGCTGTTCACAACAGCGCTTTCTCTTTCTTCTGGAAGTCCAGATGTCGGAATCGTGATGATACGGGTTACTTCTGCAGACCCACGTTTTACCTTGACTTGATAAAAGTCCGTTAGTTGAAGGAGCTCCATATCAGGGAAAACCATTTCTCCATTAAGAGGAATGAAATTCGGTCTCCGCAGTGGTGCCAATGCCACCTCGACATCTCCACTTCTAAGCGTTCCGTCCAGGTGCACAACCACATTATATTTCTCACCAGTAGAGACAACCTCTGCCTGCTTTTTTAGGCGGCAGAATTCTTTGATCACCTGCTCAAGGACTTTTATTTCATCCTCCTGGACATCCTGTTTCTCAGCAGGGATCTGAACTTCCTCAAACGGGTTTGCCGGAGAATTCTCTTCTCCGCAAAAGATCTCCTTCAGGAAGGTTCGCCCATCGTAATACTTCCAACGGGTCCCTATGCGAACCATCATCTCAACATTTTCATGTATCGCTGCATAAGATGCGTTCATAGACCCCAAATAGAGGTCAACGTCGCCATATTTCCGTCGAATATAGATCTTTGCATGGATATCCTGCTTTTGTTTTTCTGAAGTTTCGTCCGATATATATTCCTCACCATCTACAATGTCATCCTTTAGGACATAAACACGAAAGCGGCTGACCTGATCAGCAGTCAGTTTGGGTAGTTCGGAGCGTCTTGTTATCAATGTCCTAGTTGTATTAGTCAGGGTGTGCTCTGGCCTGTTCCAATATTCAATGACAGAACTGCTGAGGAATGGAGAAAAAACGACTAACTCATGGAAAGAATAGTCTGCTTGATACAGTCCCTGAAAATACAAAGGGTCTTTTGCTAAATCAAAAGCATCTGTCCCGATCCCAAGGGGCATAATCGTAAAATTCTCGCCAAATCTTTTGTCGTCCAGCGAAAAAGAAACATCATTCAATTCTGAGCATAATTCTTCGACAAGCTGCCGCTTCTTCTGACAGTCTGGCCTGGTTCTATCAATCTGTTTCCTCAGAAATTCCAGGAACGAAATAACTGGTTTCGTTTTCTCCGGCTGCTTGATATCGTCAGAACTTTCAATGCATACACTGACATCCCAGCTTCTGTCAAATGTCAGGTTACGACTCAGTACAACAAACCGGTACTTACGGTGTCCTTCCTGATTGCAATACTGAAGGATCCATGTTTTAGGATGAAAAGACGGAAACCTGCTATCATTCTGTTTCCGAGATAAGGTAACCGGAATAACCATTTTATCCAAGAGCAACATGAGCGGAGAAGGTGTCGATGGCTTTTTTATCTGTCCTGCCTCACAGAAAACCAGTATTTTCTCCGATACTTTTACCAGCGCATTAAGCATACTGATTGGATTCTGCAAGAGGTCACTGTCGGGATCTTCTTTTAGTCCCAGCGCAATGCATACGGCTGTCAGTGCTTCAAGATCCAGTGAATACGTAGTACCAACAGCTTTTTCCAGCACATATCCATCCGGAGGAAGAAGAGCGTTGCTATAATTTACACGGTCCTGATTGCTGTTAGTCCGAAACATGAGCAACCCCCTCTCCATCATAAATGTCCGCTATAATCTGCTTAGCATCACCGAAACGATAATCAAGGTAACGGCCCCCGACCCAATTATCGGGGTTATAATCCTCAGCATGACAGAGTTTTGCCCTGGCCCTTGTCTTCAACTCGACCTCTCTGGATACAAGGATTTCATCAGTCTTCGCAAATTCTTTTGCTCTTAACGCTGCCTGCAGGTTTAGCAAGAATCTGCGCAAACGGAAATCAGGTCTCCCTAGAAATGCTAAGACGGCTTCAAGATCCACACTTGTGTACCAAGCCATGTTACGGTCGATTTCTTCCCATTCTGAAACAGCCGCCTTGTTTTGACCTCTTGAAAGGATCATGTTATAGCGAACACGAGCGGCGTATACCAGCCGATTAAAGTCACAGGCCAGTTTCATGATTCTCGCCATCTCATGAGGCACGTCATCTTTTATAGTGGCATATAGCATTTCAAAGCTATTATACTTTGACAGATCGATGTTATTCTTCAGAATGTATGCCAGAAGAGTGTCCGGCACAGATCTTTCAATTTTTGTGCGGAGAAACGATGCTTCATCCACTGTCAAAGCAATATCGAGGTTCCTTCGCCAATCAACATCCTTCATCTCCGGAAGGTCAAAAAAACGAATGCTATCACCACGTCCGGCATCGTTATCATCCTTTTCGCCTTCTTCAGCGTCATCTCTGCGATTTCCCAGTTTTTCCGGCTTTGCTTGGGCTCGCATAAGCACGGACAATTTGACCATATCTGGGACGGTCATGTTCTCCTGCTCAAAGATATGATACGTTCGGATACCGTTCCAATAGATATTCGAAGGCTTTCTTGCGACCCAGTTTTGAGGAAGAACTCTGGCACCGATGATACCAACCCCAATAGGATTGATCCCTTCATCAATAGATTTCTGATACAGTAGAAGGCCACAATTCTTCTCTTCGGAATCAATCTTTTGCAGGATCGTATTAACCTGAGTCCCGTATTTTCCAGAAACTGCTTCCTGAAGAATGTAGGGGACGATAAAGAAATACTTGGCTCTGGTCTGGACAGTTGATGTCCCGGGGAAGAAATAGTTTGCAAAAGCATCACGAATAAGGCCGATGCCAATTTCATCGACCGCTCCTTGCTCCTGTAGCAGGTTCATTACATCGAGAACCTTCTCTCGATCAGCTTTTGAAAAATCCACCCAACCCAGTTGCATAAATTAGCTCCTTACAGACTCTGCCGCCTTTAGCAACATCTCTTTGTACTGCGCTTTCACTTCTGCCGGTCCGTTAATGATAACCTTTCCGCCGAAACCAAATACCCAGGAATAAAATACTGTCCCGGGAACAACATCCGTTTCGACACGGAAATTCTCCATGTCATAGGCGTAGGTGGTAACTTCTTTGCCGAACTTGTCCAGAATCGCATCCATCAGATCATTCGCGCAGATGAGATCTACCGTCGTGTACTTGGTTCCGAACATTCGGAAGCTTGTCTGAAGATGCTTTTCGAAATCAAAGTCTGCCGGGAAGGGAAGAGCATCCTCGTCTAAAATATCCGGACGTTTCATGATCCGGTCCAGACGGAAGGTTCCGACCCTCTTGCTGTCAAATACACCTACCATGTAATAGAAATCGCCGTTCCAGACCAACTTGTGCGGGCTGAAGATCCACGGTTTTCCATCATTGCGAAGCTTTGGCTCCTTCCGGACATCATACTTGAAGTACAGGAAGGAGATCTTCTTTCCGGCATTGATAGCCTCATTGATACCGTCAATAATCAGGTAAATACTCTCGTTGTCGTATTTGATTCGATCCTCTGCTGAGATGTTCCGTTTCAGTTTCTCAGCCTGGTGTTGACCAGCCAACTTGGAGAGCTTGGCCACCAGCTCTTCGCTTTTCTTTTTGGTGATGAACTTTGAGGATTCCACCGCATCGATCAGCAGCTTAATCTCCGCGATATCATACTCGCGGCTAATCAGGTTATAGCGCTTCTGGGAGGACATCACTTCCTGGATCTCCATGCCAAAAGAGCGCAGTGCAGCAACATCGGCAGGGATCGTCTGCCGGTGGACCTTAAAGCCATATTCCTTTTCGAGGATTTCCATTAACTCAGCCGTTGTCAGATAATGATCCTCGTCAGTGCGTTCATATAAAATCTGAGCCAGATATAATGGGCGGAGTTTTGGATCGCTATTCATGAGGCTTTTCTCCTTCTAAAGCGATACTGTAGGTTTCGTTAAAGGTTCAAATCAGTTTGTTTATAATTCATCTGCGAAGAAATCACTATCAAGTCTCTTCACTTCATAGACATGCTCGACAGAAACACCTACGTTGTGCTTTATCATAAGCCGGGTAAGTGCGTCTCCATCTACAAGCACAACCTTTGTCCCCAATAGATTTCCCGCATACTGTAAAGCCCCAGAAGAGAATTTGGCTGTAGTAATGAATAAACCTTTCTGGGCTTGTTGTCCGGTTAGTGCTCCTACGAACTTTTGAATCTCAGGTTTTCCAACAGTCTGATCTATAGCCCACTGTTTTGCCTGAATATAGATATTGCTGAATCCTAACTGGTCTTCTTTAATAATACCGTCTATGCCACCATCATTGGATTGTTGCGTAACCATGCCGGCCTCATCAATTCCACTTCCATATCCCATATGCAGCAGTAATTTAACCACAAGCTTTTCGAACTCTGTTGAGGTCAACTTCATAACCTCATCCATGAGTTCACTTGCTAGTGTTGCATTTACCTGTTTGAAAGCTGCATCAAGTGCCTCCATCGGCGACTCATCCGTGGGTTCTTCAGCAACATCAGATCTGGCACCGGTTGTGGCTTTATGGAATTCCTTAAACGCGTCAAACTTTTCAAGGTATTTCAGGTCAATCTTTTCACCGGACGATAACGCAGTTATTCCTTCAGCCGTAATACGGTATCGGCCACGTGATGGTGTCTCAATTAGGCCTGCTTTGTTAAGGTATGTCCGTGCCCAGTTTACACGATTTCCAAAAGTCGTCTGTCTACCGCTCGGCAACATATCTGCCAAATCTGCTGGGGTCATGTTCATATCCTCAGCTACTTTTAAGCGGACTTCTTTTGCGGTATGTAACTCGCCATCCTCGATTGCTTTCAAGAAAGCTTCAAAGAATTCAAAAAACTTTGGAACTGCCATAATCCTTATTCCTCCCTCAAGATTCCTGCTTTGTTCCATACTCAGCAGTCGGTTCTGCCACCATACTCAATGTCGGTTGTGTCATATCATAGACATCCGCCTTCGGCCTCTGTTCTTCATCTGAAAAGCTGGCATTTCCGAGGCCGAAGAACCGCTCGAAGAAAGCCTTTAGCTTATCGATAACACCTTGCTTTTTCTTGGCTCTTCCGCCTCCACCAAAACGAGAGACCGGCGGCATCAGCTTATCGATATCGGTGCCGGTGGTCCGGATCTCACCGTCCCGGAAAGCATTCTCCAGGAACTTTCTGGTCTCGGCTTCCTTCAGTTTCTCACTGGTGACGATCTCCATAAGTTGCCGTTCACGTTCCTCGGCCACGTAGTCGTGCCATTCGACCATGACATCATCCACGTCGTTGATCCCGGCAATGAATGTCTCGATCAGAGCTTTCTTGCTACGCAGCTCAGGGCTGGCGTCAATGGCCTTCTGGATCGTGATCAGGACTTCCTTGTCAGTGCAGTGCGTATCATGATACTTCTTGACCAAGAGCAGTATATAGTCGATATTTATCTCAATCTGTTTAATCAGTTCGACTTCAAAGACAAGATCATCGGTGATATCCTCAGCATCCTTGCCCTCACGTTTTCTTCTCCATTCATCCCGAAGGTCCTGGTATCTTCCCAGATAATCCTGCAGATCTCGCTCTGAAATCAGCTCATGACCTTTGAATTCATCGAAGGATGATAGTAGATTCCGCATCCGGAGGATTGCGCCAAACAGAGCAATGAAGTCCTTCTGATTCTGTTCCCCGACGATCTGCGGCTCAGAAAGCGGGAACTTAGTTGTCAACTCGTCAATCATGTCCACATAACCAGGGTGAGGATTGTCATCCATATCAACGTAGCCATGATAGTAAGCATCGAACTTCTGGAGCAGAACAATGCCGCCTGCATTCTTATCACCAAACAGGGAAATGGCGGCATCCACCCGCTTCTGAAGATTCCGGAAGCAGACGATGTTACCGAAGGTCTTGATGCTGTTCAGGATACGGTTAGTCCGGCTGAATGCCTGGATCAGGCCATGCATCTTCAAGTTCTTATCGACCCAGAGGGTGTTTAATGTCGTCGCATCGAAGCCGGTCAGGAACATATTGACTACAATCAGGAGATCCAGTTCCTTGTTCTTCATCCGAAGTGATACGTCTTTATAATAGTTCTGGAACCGGTCTCCGTCGGTAGAGTAGTTCGTATGGAACATCTCGTTATAATCCCGGATAGCCTTATCCAGGAAGTCCCGGCTGGTCTGGTCCAGAGCGCTGGTATCTTCACTGTTTTCTTCATCCAGAAGATCTGCATCCGGCTCGGCCTCATTTGCTCCATAGCTGTAAATGGTAGCGATCCGGAGTTTCTTCGTCGGATCAGCAGCCATCTGCTTCTGGAACTCCTGATAGTAAAGCCTTGCCATCGGAACGGAGGCCACACAGAGAATAGCATTGAAGCCGCTGACTCGCTGCTGCTGTTTCACTTCTTCGACCGTGCCATTGGCCTTAGAGGCAACATCTGCGATATTCATCAGAGAATTGAAGAGATATGTCTTGTCACCACGATAGGTCTTCTGATCGAAGTGCTCCAGGATATATCTGGTCACAAGCTCGATCCGCTTGGGAGCCATGAATGCTTTCTCACGATCAATATCCCAGACAGCCTTATCGTCGATGTCCGGATCTGTATCCATGGTTTTGATATAGTCCACACGGAAGGGCAGAACATTCTTGTCGTTGATAGCATCCACGATAGTATAGGTGTGGAGCTGGTCTCCGAAGGTCTGCTCGGTTGTGAAGAACTGTGGATTCCGGACCGCGCCGGTATTTGTTGCGAAGATCGGCGTACCGGTAAATCCAAACAGATGGTATTTCTTGAAGCTTTTGACGATGGCCGTATGCATATCGCCAAATTGGCTGCGGTGACATTCGTCAAAGATGATGACCACATGCTTCTGGTAGACATCATGACCAGGGTTCTTCTTGATGAAGGTGGAAAGCTTCTGAATGGTGGTTATGATGATATGGGCGTTCGGATCCTCCAGCTGACGCTTCAGGATCACGGTGCTGGTGTTGCTGTTGGCAGCACCTTTCTCGAAACGGTCATACTCTTTCATGGTCTGATAATCCAGATCCTTACGGTCTACCACGAAGAGGACCTTATCGATATAGGGGAGCTGCGAAGCCTGGCGGGCTGTCTTGAAGGATGTCAGAGTTTTGCCGGATCCGGTCGTGTGCCAGATATAGCCGCCACCGGCTACAGTGCCGTATTTCTTATAATTGTTGGCGATCTCGATTCGATTCAATATCCTCTCTGTTGCGGTGATCTGATACGGTCTCATGACCATAAGCATATTCTCGGAAGTGAAAATGCAGTACTTGGTCAAGATGTTCAGGATCGTATGCCGGGCAAAGAAGGTCCGGGTAAAATCAATTAGGTCCGGGATCACGCGGTTATTGGCATCAGCCCAGAAGCAGGTAAATTCAAAGCTGTTGCTGGTCTTTTCCTTCTTCTGTTTGCCGGACTTTGCGTCTTTGATGGCATTGAACCGGGTACTGTTGGAATAATACTTGGTGTTCGTGCCGTTACTGATCACGAAGATCTGGACATACTCGAACAAACCGGATCCTGCCCAGAAGGAATCTCTCTGGTAACGGTCGATCTGGTTAAATGCCTCCCGGATGGCCACACCGCGCCGCTTCAGCTCCACATGAATCATTGGAAATCCGTTGACCAGGATCGTTACATCATAGCGGTTGCTATGCCGGGCTCCCTCATCCTTGCTGACGGCGTACTGATTGATGACCTGAAGAAGATTGTTATGGATGTTCTTCTTGTCGATCAGGGTGATGTTCTTGGTGGAGCCGTCATCACGCTTCAGGACCTGGACATGATCCTCCTGGATCTTCCTGGTCTTCTCAACGATATGGTCATTCGGGTTTGCCAATGTGTCCTTAAAGAACCGGTCCCATTCAGAGTCAGAAAAGGTATAGCCGTTCAGGATCTCCAGCTTCTGCCGGAGGTTCGCGATCAGCTCCGCCTCCGAGTGGATCGGCAGATATTCATAGCCCTGTTCGGTGAGCATACGGATGAATTCCCGCTCCAGCTCAGCCTCACTCTGATAGCTGTCGGACCGGGCCTTAACCGGCTCATATTCCGTGACAACGGTGTTCTCCGAAGTCTGGGCAACGATATTGAAATATGGCATTATCACTCACCAACTTTCTCTTCGTATTTGATGATGAAGTATGGGCTCATACTATGCTTGGATACTTCGCCAAGAGCAGCGCCAGAAGAAACTACATGGCATTTGGACATGATGTCTTTCGGCGCTGGCTCGAAAGACGTTACTTTAAACCAAGTTTTGAACTTCTCTGTATTGTCACGATAGTAAGACGGGATCCCGGCCTTTTCAGGTGTTTCCTTCTTAATATCAGAAACATGAGCCCAATATCGATCAGCCTTGCCACTGTTTATCAGCAAGATCTTAGTGTCGTCCAATGTTAGCAACTCTTCGACAATCCGCGTTGCGACTGGATTGCCCATTTTCCCATACCAAACGTATCCCCGCTCATCAATCATTTGCTGATGAGCTACGATTGTCCCACATTCAGGTGAAAAATGCTCTCCAAATCTCAACGCAATCGTCTTCATTGTCATAACTCCTTAAATGTCAGCAGCTTATCTCGATAGTACTCATATTGTTTGGTCCTTGCTTCAATTTCAGCGGGGAGTCCTATACGTATATCTGCACTTATCCCTTCAAATATATCAAGTATAGAAACAATTCGTTCCTGCTCCTGTAATGAAGGTAGTGGAAATTCAAATTCCCCAACATTTTGAGCAGAAAGATTAGGTTGTGCGGCTCCTGTATCACTTCTGATTCGTTGCTTTTTTTCCATCGAACTATTCAAGAGATAATATAAATATTTATAATTCACTCTTTTATTCGCTCTTATAGCAACTAAAGAAGATGCCACGGTTCCACCAGTTCTTTCATAAATTCCATTTTTACCAGTAGATCCTCTAAGGCAGTAAAGAATATCTCCTGGCAGTAGTTTGGCACCGCCCATAGACTCATACTTTTCCTGAGTTATTTTATTGCATCCATCATAATCAACACGTCCATTAACATCCCCCGCATTTACAAAAGGGATTCCCTCTGGAACCATTTCTGAAACTTTAGGATAGTTTTTTCCTCTATCGCCATTGTAAAACCGACAAATATCCTTTAACTTTACAACTTGCGTCTGTTGTGCATTCGTCAAAAGATAATCGAGATAATAATCATACTGCTTTCTGCGAGCTGAAAGCTCCGCTGAAAGCTCCGCTGAAAGCTCCGCTGAAAGGAACGTGAAATTGTCCAGCACGCGGACAATTTCGCGTTGTACCTCCAGAGGAGGTACAGGAACTATCACTCCGTTCAATTTGTCCGGAGTCACTTCAATGACCTTTGTTCCATGCGCCAGTTTAGCCTTCTGAGCAAAGAACATAGATGAATGAAAATAGTAGGCCAAATACTTTGCATCCTGGTTATGATGAATGATAGCTGTATGTCCACTAACGGCAACATCCTCTTCTCCAAGCCAAACTACACATTTACACACATCTTCAATGTTCTCACTTGTTACGGCCATCACGATATCGCCAGTAACTGCTTTCTTCTGACGAATAGCAGTTGCTTCGCTGACGAATGTAAAAGTCTTATCTGTGAAAAGGCCATACTTCGTGTATATCTGACCGTAATGAATACACGGAAATCCGCTTTCAGTAAAATCTTTTTTTTGAAGGCTACCCCCACGTGTAATAGTTGCTATCTCGGAGAGTGGCTTATACTCAACCCCATCTGGGCACAGATTTGCAATCAGTTCATCCAATTTGCTCATAGCTTCTCCTTTCCTAATTCGGGATTAGCCAATTCCTTAAAGATTTCTTCCATATCAAGGGGCGGCAAAGTTGCTGTGACTTCGTCCCAATCGATAATTTCATAATCAAAATGAAATTTGTCTTTATTGTCTCGGTAATAAGCCTCTGCCACAGCACATAGTATTAAGCATATTCGACGCACATTCATTCTATAGGAGCGAATATGCTCTCCAGCCCAGTCCATAATGCCGCTTGAATCGCTATAAATGTCAAAAGGCTGGGACTTCTGAATCACTAACGAAAATTTATCTATACCAGTATTCTGACGGACACTATCTCCGTTAATGTTCGGTTCCCCAGAATGAAGCATTGCGCATCGTAAAGAATACATTACTTGTCCTGAAAGGTATGGCATTTCCTCTGGTCCGTTTTGTCGTGGATTTCTCTCATATAGCCCAATTTCTTTATCGTACCAGTCAATATATCGCCTCTTTGAGCTTCGCTCTGAAGGATATTCCGCTTTCCCACAGATATCCGGTAACGTGAGAGCACTGTTAAGAGCTGCAAAAAACAGATTATTATCTAAAGCGCATCTTATATCATGAACAATACGGTCTACCATGATTAGCCTTCAATTTCTGCAATGATCTTATCAATCTCATCTCTAAGCAACTGCTCCCTGGCAACTATCTCACGGATCTCGGCATTCAGTTTTACGATATCAACCTTTTCCCTGGTATCCTCAGCTTCAACATAGCTGGAAACTGACAGATTGTAATCATTCTCAGCAATCTCATCATAAGTAGCAAGGTGAGAGAAGTGCTCAATTTCTTCGCGACCTGCAAAGGTATCAACGATCTTATCCATGTTCGCTTGGGTAAGCTTGTTGTTGTTCGTGACCTTAATACACTCGTTTGTAGCATCAATGAACAGAACCCGGCTGTCAGCTTTACCCTTCTTCAGAACCATGATGCAAGTGGCAATGCTAGTTCCGAAGAACAGATTGCTTGGAAGCTGGATCACGCAATCTACAAAGTTATTGTCAATCAGATATTTCCGGATCTTCTGTTCAGCTCCGCCGCGATACATGATACCCGGGAAGCAAACAATGGCAGCTGTACCATTCGGAGCAAGCCAGGAAAGGGAATGCATGATGAAGGCCAGGTCTGCCTTGCTCTTGGGAGCCAGCACACCTGCCGGTGCGAAACGCGGGTCATTGATCAAAAGAGGATTTTCATCACCCGCCCACTTGATACTGTAAGGGGGATTCGATACGATCAGCTCGAAGGGCTCATCATCCCAATGCTGCGGCGCGGTCAGTGTGTCCTCACAGGCGATATCAAACTTGTCGAACTCGATATCGTGCAGGAACATGTTGATCCGGCAGAGGTTATAAGTAGTGATATTGATCTCCTGGCCGAAGAAGCCATTACGGACCTTATCACGTCCAAGGACCTTTTCAGCTTTAAGAAGAAGAGAACCGGAGCCGCAGGCGGGATCATAGACCTTATTGATCTCTGTTTTTCCGACAGTTCCCAGCCTTGTCAGCAGTTCGGAAACATCTGCAGGCGTGAAGAACTCGCCTCCGGACTTACCGGCATTGGAGGCATACATGGTCATCAGATATTCATAGGCATCGCCGAATGCATCGATATCATGATGACGGACGTCGCCCAAGTTCATATCTGCCACACCATTCAGGAGCTTAACCAGCTTCTCATTGCGCTTTGCCACGGTCGCGCCGAGTTTGTTGCTGTTGACATCAAAGTCGTCAAACAGACCAGCGAACTGGCCCTCGGACGAAGTGCCCTTTGCTGACTCTTCGATATGCCGGAAGATCCGCTCCAGAGTCTCGTTCAGATTCTCATCGGAAGCAGCTCTGGACCTGACATTGCAGAAGAGTTCACTGGGAAGGATAAAAAAGCCTTTTTCTTCAACGAGACCTTCTCTGGCTTCCTCTGCATCTACATCTGACATTCTGGCAAAATCAAAATCCGGATTACCTGCTTCAGCCTCTCCGGTATTGATATAGCTGGTAAGATTTTCGGAAATATATCGATAGAACATGGTACCCAGGACGTAGTTCTTGAAGTCCCATCCGTCCACAGCACCACGAAGCTCATCGGCAATAGCCCATATAGCCCGGTGAAGTTCGTCGCGTTCCTGCTCTTTCTTGGTGTCAATCATAATTGATTATTCCTCCTCAATGACTTCCATCAAATCCCCAATATCGCAATGAAACACCTTGCACAGTCGGAGCATTACCTCCATCTGTACCGGTTCGTCGTGATTCAACTTGGACATCCAATAATTACTAATCTCTGCAGCTCTGGCGAGATCACCTTTCTTCATTTTGTTCTGCCTAACAAGATTCCAGAGCTTATTGTAACTGACTGCCATTGACAACCCCCTGTTCTTATGAAACATCGTCGGTGTTGCTGTAGTACCTGATTATATCGTCTAAATCCTGCAGATTCTTCAGGATACAATCCAACATTTTGAATTATACATAAAATCACGCACTTTTTCAAGATAGGATATGTGTTGGAGAAGCATGTTGACGGTTGCAAACATCAAGATAGGGCATTTTCTTCATTTCACTACTTGGCAAGCAGTGCATCTCCATCCATAAAGTCTTCCGATGCGCTTGCATGTTGGGAATTCCCAAACCCTTTTTCACACTTCGTGTGGCTACGCGTTTTTGCAAAACGCTATTTCTCTTCGACATCATCTTTCAGAAAACAAAAAAGAACCGGAGCCAGGCACCACAGAAAGTGATGTCTGACTCCGGATGTTCTTTACCTTTTTCTCTGTGGCACATAGACTACAAAGATGGATTTTCGAGATTTCCCAAAATTATTTCTTCGAGATTTTTGATCTCTGCAGCCTTTGTACGGCGCGGTTTCTAGCACATTCCTACACAAGAAAACCACAAAAATGCATGCAGTCTGTTTCTTCACAAAACAAAAACCTCTTGCTATAATCGCCGCAGCCTGGAAGGAATCGGCCGGATTGCTCAGTGAATCTTTTCAGATTTCTGCCGTTCCTTTTCCTCCTGGGTTTCCGCTCCATACAAAACAGAGAGGTTCCTCTCAGCGATCAAATATTCCTGCGCTTCATCCCGGACTTTCCTGTATTCAGCATAAGCCTGTTTCTTTGAAGCCATAAGATCAGCATACTCCGAGTTCAGGTCTTTGACTTTCGGAATCTTCTTAACGCCAAGTTCATCGAAAGCATCCTTGGCTGCTTTATGAAGTGTCAGTTCTTCACGGTGAGCTTCGAAGAACTTCTTACTGTATCCGGCTTTCCGATACTCTTCGTAGGTGGTTCTTGTTTTGGAATAATTGATGATGTGCTTTCTGAGGGCAGCAATCTCAGCAAGCCTTGCTTCAGATGAACGAATTGAAGAAAGCAGCTCATCGCGGGTTTTCACTTTTTCTTCTGCGAGAGAAGACAGCTGAGCGAGGTTTCGGACTTTGTGATCTCTTGCAAAAACCATCGCTTTGGATCTCTGCTGAAGATTATAAAGCTTCACCCAGTGTTCATAGGCAGGACCTTTTTCTTTGACTCTCTTGTCAATGTCGATATAGAGATTGAAGGATCTT
>JAEEGL016887713.1_pt1 | contig 21086 bp, 17 predicted proteins | sample 9134231 | NCBI WGS metagenome assembly JAEEGL01 (sample SAMN16246548, study PRJNA631951) | gut metagenome | biome: gut microbiome; feature: rumen; material: fiber-attached | host: Bos | place: Iran: Karaj | collected 2018-10 | reverse complement strand
TGTATCCTTGTACAGCAGTAAACATGATTAAGCTGGAAGATGATGTTGAATTCGTTTCGCCCGAGTTTTGCAGTTTGACCGCAAAGGCTGGAGATTGGGAAATAATTAGTTCTGAAACAGGCCTTAAGATGAACTGGGTTTGTGATGGACATCCTGCTGTAATTTATACAAAGTATTCTTTACCAGATGGTACTTTGCTTAGAACACTGGATCCTGACTATGTAGAAGGACAAATCCGGGATACTGGAAGATAGAAAAGAATAAAAATAGATTAAAGTTTAAAAGGAGATGGAAGAGAGTTTATGAAATTTAAAAAACTCTTATTTTTGTTTTTGCTAATAATAACTGTTACAGTTTCAGTCCATGCTCAGGTGGTTGATTTTTTCACTCCTGCAGTTCCAAAGTTTTCTGTAAAACAGAATGTTCAGTTTAATTTCTGGCCTGACTCAAAAGAAAAAGGTCTGGGGCTTTCTGTTGCAGGCGATTTTGATATGAAACAGCTGCACGGAGATATGGGAGTTAATTTCTGTAACGGTAATATGGATTTCACCACCCAGGTTATATACTGGCCGGTCTTCTTTAATCGTTTTAATTTAGGAATAGGCTTTACTTATCATCTTTTTAATTACACAGAAGTTTTTAAGGAAAATGATTTTCTCTTTAATGTCTGTTTTAAAATGGACATTTTAGACTGGCTGGCTTTTTCTTTTATGGGCGGATATTTCCAGAAAATCACTTTTATTGATGGTTTTGACAAGCCTGTCTTTAATCCAAGCATAGATGTGAATGCTAAGTTTTTATTTTATCCTGGAGATAACTGGACTCTTTATTTTCAGTTCAGTTCTTATAATCTTTTTAATTATCCTCTTTTCTTTTCTGCAATGTTTAGTACAGGGGCAGAGTTTGATATTGTCCCAGGTTCCTTTAGTACAGGTTTAGATTTGAATACCAAATTTTATGATTTTATTGTGAATTCTCAAGATTGCAGTCAGTTTAATCTTGTTGTATATGGCAGGTTCAAAATATGAAAAAAATAATTTTTGCAGCAGTATTTTGTCTTTTTATTCTGTCTGCCTGTAAATACGGTGCTGACAATCCTTTCTATCCTCAAAATTCAGTTCATTTCAGAGATACAAATATAAGTCATCTTACTTCAACAGGGTTTGAAACTCTTCCTTCTGAATATAATTTTGTTGTTCTTACAGATATTCATTACGGGGCACTTCCATTTCAGAATGCACCTCAAATGCCTGATGAAGTTTTTATTAACTGGCTTACAAATCTTCCTGCTGCTCAAAAGCCAAAATTCTGTCTTATTCTTGGTGATGTGGTGGATTATGGTGAAGATTCTCAGTATGCAGGATTTAATTCTCTGGTAAGCAGGATTGAAGCTCAGGGTGTAAAAGTTTTTAATTCAATCGGTAATCATGATTTGTATAATTCCGGATTTCCAAAGTGGAAGGCGAACTGTTATCCACATACTTCCTTCTATGATTTTAAAACTTCCCGTTTTTCTTTTTATTCTCTGGACACAGGTTCTGGAGGCCCTGGTTTTGAACAGCTGGCTTCGTTAAAATCAGCCTTTGCTTCTGACTCAAATCCAAAAATCATTTTTACTCATTATCCAATGTATGCATCTCCTTTGCAGTTTTCAATGAATGATACAACTGAGCGTAATCTGATGATGAGTCTTTTTGCTAAAAATAATGTGAAGCTTTATCTGTGCGGACATATTCATATTTATGAAAAGTACCAGATGCAGAATTTTGAGCAGTATGCAATTCCTTCTTTCTTGTATAAGGGAGTCTGGGCTGTCGTTAATGTGAATGAAACTGCAAATTCTTATAACATCACTTTCTACAATAAGGGAAATGTTTATCAGCCTTAAAAAGCGGGCATAAGAAGCGGCAGTTTATTTTTTTTCATCTCCAGTATCCCAGGAAACTTCAACAACTCTTGAACCCTTGTTCGGGATGCGGAGGAAGGTCAGACAGTCTGCCCTGTGAACAGTAACTCCTTTTGAGCGGGTAACATAGCCTGTAATTAAATCAGGATAGCAGGGGTGACAGCACTGGGCCAGATTGTAGAGAACATTTTTATTTCCCTGAATTAAAACTGGTTTTGGGGCTCTTGTCTGAGGTGCTTCTGTTTTTTTACCACTCTTTGGTCTTTTCTTACGTTTGCTTTCGAGATTAGCTGCACCACTTGCCGGTGCCTGCTGAAGCTGAAGTTCAGTTTCTTTTTGCAGAGCAAGTCTTTCACTGAAAGTAGGGTCGTTTGACATGAGCCAGGAGTGTATTTTCTGGTGTGCCTTTGTTGTTTTTACAAGTTTTAACTGGGCTTCTGTCGGGTGAGCTTGAGGATTGGTGATTACTTCAATAATCTGGGTGTTTTCCAGAGGCTTTGAAAGCGGAATGATTTTTCCATCAGCTTTTGCGGCAATAACTTTTTCTCCAATTGCAGAATGAATCGAATAGGCAAAGTCGATCGCAGTTGCCCCCGCTGGAAGTTTTCGAACATCTCCCTTTGGTGTAAAAACATAAATTTCATCACCCAAAAGTTCATTTTTAAGGGTGTTAAAAGTTGCTTCGTCGGTAAGGGCGTTTTCCTTGAACTGCTGGAGTTTATTGAAAATATCAAGTTTATCTGCTTCAACCAAATCGTGGTTAGTTCCTTTTTTGTAGAGCCAGTGGGAAGCAATTCCGTGTTCAGCCATGTTGTGCATTTCTACAGTACGAATCTGAATTTCCAGAGGCTTTCCTTCACAAATTACAGTTGTATGCAAAGACTGATATCCGTTTGATTTTGGCATTGCAATGTAATCTTTAAAACGGCCATCCATTGGTTTCCAGAGACTGTGGACAATACCTACCAGGGTGTAACATTCGGCTGGAGCCTTGCAGAGTATTCTGAGGGCAAGTAAATCATACAGTTCGCTGGCTTCCTTGTTGCGTTTTCGCATTTTCTGATAGATGGAGTAGAAATGTTTTGCCCTGCTTGTTATGGTTATGTCCATCCCCATTTTTGCGGCGGATTTATAAATGCTGTTTACTGCTTTTTCAAGATAAGCTGCTCTTTCTTCCTGTGATTGAGAAACAATTTCTTCAATCTGTTTATAAACAGTAGGATTTGTATATTTTAAGCTTAAATCTTCAAACTCATTCTTTTCTTTCTGCATTCCAAGGCGGTCTGCAAGCGGAGCCCAGATTTCTATAACGGCTTCTGCAAGAGCTCTTTGTTGTTCCGGCAAAAGACTCTGAATGTTTCTGATGCGGTCCAGTCGGTCTGAAAGTGTTAAAAGAATTACCCTTGCATCATCACACATGGCAAAAAGCATTTTTCTAATTGCGTCAGACTGATGCAGGTTTTTAGAATTCATTGGAAGCTGGATGATTTTATTTGTTGTAATCAGGATTTTTGAAACATTTTCTCCAAACTCATTTTGAATTTCTTCGGGACTAACATCAAATTTGTGAATAGGATGGAGGAGGGCTGCTACAATTGTGGCGGCATCCAGGCGGTTCTGGGCAAGAATATTTGCAACTCTTAGAGGATGCATGTAATAAGGTTTTCCGCATGGACGGAGTAGTTTTCCTGTTTTTTCGAGCAGAAGGGACCAGGCCTTAAGAATAGAATCTTTATCTTCCTGATTGTAATTATCATTAAGGGTAAAAAATTCTTTGATTAAGGCTTCAGTGTCAGTTTCAGGTGATTTAAAAACGTATTCATTACTCAAGATATTCACCTCCATCCACGATTTTTGAGTCTATCATATTCTCATCAGATAGTTTAAATATAACAATTTTTTCTTTATTATAATAGTAATTTATAGTTATAAAGCGTGTTATATATATGGGAAGATTTTTGTCTGGAAATATATTTATGAAAAAAATTGTTTGTGTACTTGGTTTAAGTTTGGTTTTTGCCTTTTTTGCTTATTCAGAAAATTATGTTCTAACGGTGGAAGATGCTGTTACTTTAGGTCTTGCTAATAACATCACCATAAAGCAGAGTAAAAAGGATCTTGATTTACTGGCTCTTAAGAAAAAATATTCCTGGAACAGTATAAGTCCATCTTTTTCTCTTTCTGCAGGTTTGTCTGATAGTAAAAATGGAAGTTTAGAAAGTTTTTCTACAGCAAAAGATTCTTTATCCTGGTCGGCAAGCGGAGGCATAACTCTTAATTTTTTGCCATCTCTTGCTAATTCTATAAAAGCAGCAAAACTTGCTTATGAGCAGGGAGAACTTACTTACGAAAAAACAAAACGTTCCATCGAACTTTCTATAAGAAAAAGTTTCTATCAGCTTTTGTATTTCACAGAAAATCTGGAACTTCAGGAAATGAGTTTGCAGAATAATCTTGAAGTGTTTAAATCTAATCTTTCAAAATATAATCAGGGACGGCTTTCGGAACTGAATCTTTTGACTTCCCGCTACAATTACGAAAGTAAACTTCCGGCGGTGGAGAATTTAAAAACTTCTTATCAGGCTAATCTGGACTCTTTTAAGGAAATCCTTGGAATTAATCTTACTGATACTCTTGAATTAAAAGGTAGTCTTGAAGAGGCAATGAATCTTGCTTCCATTGGTGATATAAGTGACGTTAATCTTGATTCAATTCCTGCTATTGAAGCGGCTGTAAAAAATATTGAAATAACAAAAAATAGTCTTTCCACCACCCGAGCTTCTGCATATGGCCCATCATTAAGACTTTCAGTAAATGCAAATACTGGGGCTGGAATAAATCCTTCTTCAAAGCAGACAATGTCTATGTCTTATTCGGCAAATGTAAGTATTCCTCTGGATGCTTATCTGCCCTGGTCAAATACAGCTTTGAATATAAAAACACAGAAGGAAAGTCTTGAGAAACTGGAAGAATCTCTGGAGCAGACAAAATCATCAACCCTTCTTTCTGTAAGAAACAGTATTAATGCCATAAAACAGGCTTTGACCCAGCTTGAACTTTACAAAAAGAATGTAGAGCTTATGCAAAAAACTTATGATATGGCAAGAAATTCTTACACCGCCGGTTCAACAGATCTGCTTTCACTTCAGTCGTCGGAAGTAAATCTTTATCAGGCAAAATACAATGTTGAAAATCAGCGTTATACAATAATTTCATCTGTTCTTGATCTGGAAAATACCCTGGGACTTGAATTTGGAACACTCAGTAAATAAAGGAGAATTGCTAAAATGAGCGACTACACAGACTATAAAGAAAATTATGATGAAGAAAATAAATCTAAAAAGAAGCTGGTAACTGGAATCATCATTCTTCTGGCAATTGTAATAACTGTCGGACTTATTGCTTTTATGAATATTAAGAAAAATAAAAGTAACAAGTTTGGAGGCTTTGGGGCTTTCGGCGGTTTTGGTGGGCCAAATGCTTCTGTAACTTCGGTCCGAACTGCTATTGCAGAAAAAATCCCTCTTCAGGATTATGTAACAACTAACGGCGAAGTTCAGACTCAGTCATCAATTGAAGTTTTTCCTGCAATGAAAGGAACTGTTGTTGAAATTGATGTTTCACTTGGTTCTCAGGTTCAAAAAGGCGATTTGATTGGATATATAGACCCTTCTGAACCTGGTGCTTATTATGCCAAGTCTCCAATTTATGCACCAATCAGCGGAAGTATTCTGACAAGTCCTGTAAGAACAGGGCAGACTGTAAGTGTAAGTTCAGTAATTACAAAAATTGGTGATGTTGATAATCTTCAGATAAGTGCAAAAATTCCAGAACGTTATGTTGCAGATTTACGAATTGGTCAGAAGGCAGAAATTACCCTTGAAGCATATCCTTCTGTTAAATTTGGTGCTTCTGTAGTCCGTATTTCTCCAGTTGTAGATTCAGCTACCCGTACAAAAGAAATAATTTTGAACTTTGATAAAAAAGATTCCAGAGTTAATGCCGGAATGTTTGCCAAGGTAAAACTTTATACTACCCTTTATGAAGGTCAAATTGCCATAAAGCAGGATGCTCTGGTAAACAATTCAGATAAATACTATCTCTTTATTGTAAATGATGATGGTGAAACTGTAAGACGAAGTGAAGTAACTCTTGGAAAAAATGTTGATGCTGTATATCAGATTCTTTCGGGCGTAAATCCGGGGGACCGTGTTGTTGTAGAAGGAACTCTTACCTTGTATGACGGTGCTAAAATCAAAGATATAAACAGTCAGGAGTAAAAATGAGTATTTCCAGAAAGACAATGGATCATCCGATCCTGATTTTAATTATTTTTGCCCTGCTGGGAATGCTTGGAATTTTTACCTTCAGTAAAGTTGCAATTGCCCTTTTTCCAGATATTGAAAATCCTGTAATCATGATTATGACCTCTTATCCAAATGCGGGGCCTGAATCTATTGAAAAGACTATTACAAAACCAATCGAAAGTGCAGTTTTAAGTGTAAACGGATTAAAAAATCTTTCTTCCACCTCCAGCGAAGGTTCTTCCATGGTTGAACTTGATTTTGACTATGGAACTGATATGGAAGTTGCAATCAGTGACGTAAGAGATAAACTTGACCGTGTAAAAAGAGGTCTTCCAGATGCAGCCGGAACTCCAAGCATTATGAGATTCAGTGGTTCTTCTTCCCCAATCATGAGAATTCTTGTGAGGGGAAACCGTTCTGTTGATGATATCAAACAGATTGCAGAAAGTTCTATTGTGGATATTCTTGAACAGGCTGACGGAGTTGCTGAAGCTGATGTAACCGGAGGTCGTACTGCCCAGGTTAATATCGAACTGGATGCAAATCGTCTTCAGGCTTACGGATACACAATTCCTACAATCACTGCTGCTCTTTCTAAGCAGAATCTTGAACTTGGTGGTGGAAAGGTTCAGGAAGGAAGCAAAAATTATATTGTTCGAACTACAGGTGAATATACAAGTATTGAAGAAATTAATGATACTGTTATTTCAACAATAAATGGTTATAACGTAAAATTGCGTGATGTCGGAACTGCTTATCTGGGATTTGCTGAAAGCAGCCGTGAAAGTTACATCAATGGTGAAAAAGGTGTTTATATCAGTATAACAAAGCAGTCTGGTTCAAACACCGTAAGTGTAGCAAATTCTGTATATAAAAAGATTGATCAGGTAAAACAGATTCTTCCTCCCGATATCACTCTTGAAATTATTTCAGATGATACAGAGTCAATTCGTGAAACCATTTCAACATTAATTAAATCGCTGGTGGAAGGTCTTGTACTTGCTATTGTTATTCTCTGGTTCTTCCTCCAGAGTTGTAAATCCACCATCATTATTGGAATTTCTATTCCGCTTTCAATGATTATCACTCTTTTTGCTATGAGTATGTTTGGAATTACTTTGAACATGATGACTTTAACAGGACTTATTCTTGGACTTGGTATGGTTGTCGATGCTTCAATTGTAATGATTGATAACATTTATTCTTACAGACAGAGAGGAGCCCGTCCAAAAGTTGCGGCTATTCTTGGTAGTCAGGAAATGCTCATGTCTGTAATTTCGGGAAACCTTACAACAATCTGTGTATTTGTTCCTTTCCTCTTTTTTATAAAAGATCTGGAAATTATGGGACAGCTTTTCAAAGGAATTATTTTTACAATTGTAATTGCCCTGGTTTCTTCCCTCCTGGTTGCAATCTTCCTTGTACCGGTTCTTGCTGGAAAGTTTCTTCCTCTTACAAACCGTAACGAAAAGCCTGTAACAAATCCTGTGCTTAAAAAGATTTACGGGGCTTTTCAGAAAATAATAGATTCTGTTACAAAACTTTATTCAAAACTTCTCAAGGTCTGCTTAAACAATCGTCTTGTTACAATTGTTGTTTCTTTTTGTGTACTTGCACTTGCCTTTGGAATGATTCCAACAATGCGTATCAGCATGATGACTGGTGGACGGGATGATTCTGTAACTCTTAGAGTTACCATGCCAATTGGTACAGCCTTTGATGAAACAAAAAAAGTTGTTCTGGCTCTGGAAAAAATTGTTAATGAAGAACTTAAAGGCGTTAAAAACGTGACAACAACAATTGGTTCTGGTGGACGTAATTCTTCTACAAACAGTGGTTCAATTCAGATTACTCTGCCGGAAACTTCTGAACAGATTGACAGTGCTATGGATATGCAGCAGAAACTTCGAAAGCATTTTGATGAATTTCCTGGTGCTAATTTAAGTTTCCGTGCGGGTATGCGTGGTCAGATGATGGGTTCTGATATTGATATAGTTCTTCGTTCAGATAACCTGGAAGCTGCCCTGGATACTGCAGATAAAATTTGTGATGTAATTAAGGCTAACCCGGACTGTGGTGAACCTTCTGTAAGTATGGATAAAGGTCTTCCTCAGGTTGAAGTTGTTATTGACCGTCAGAGAGCTTATGATTTTGGAGTTGATATTACAACTGTAGCCCGCGAAATTAACTATGCTATTAACGGAACTACTGCCTGTGTATATCGAAATGACGGAAAAGATTACAATGTTGTAGTTGCATATCGTCCTGAAGACCGAAAAACAATTGAAGATCTTGAAACAATTTATGTTCGCGGAAAGAACGGCATGGTAAGTGTTGCAAATTTTGCCTCTTTGAAAAAAGGTTTTGGACCTGTATCAATTGCCCGTGAAAATCAGAGTCGTATTTTACATGTCACCTGCGGTATTCTTTCTGAAAAAAATGCAAACATAGTTGAAAATGATATTAAAGAAGGAATCAGTAACAGCTTTATTATTCCTGACTCTGTAAATGTTACTTACGAAGGTTCCTGGGGCGAAACTACAAAGCAGATGTGGCTTTACATAAAAATCATTGTAATGGCAGTCCTCCTGGTATTTGGAGTTATGGCTGCAACATATGAAAGCTGGAAGGCTCCTTTAATCAACCTTGCTACAATGCCATTCTTAATTATTGGTGTAATTTTTATTTATAAGATTACAGGACAGGCTTTATCAATCATTTCTATGGTTGGTATTATTATGCTTGTCGGAATTGTTGTTAATAACGGAATTATTCTGGTCGATTATACAAACCTTCTGGTTGGACGTGGTGTTGAACTTAAGCAGGCCTGTTTTGAAGCTGGACGAAGCCGTTTCCGTCCTGTATTGATGACAACTCTTACAACAATCCTGGGAATGCTTCCAATGTGTTTTGCTTCGTCGGGTCAGTCTTCAATGGTTCAGCCAATTGCAGTAGCTGTCGTTGGTGGATTAATTTCTTCAACTTTTGTAACACTTCTTATTATTCCGGTTTTATACAGTCTTGTAATGAAAGTTAAGACTAAGAAAAAGGTTAATATTACAGTAAATTACTAAGAGGAAATAAAAATGGAATACGAATATAGAGCAGAAATTATTTCGAATCAGTCTGTAGAAGATGATATAGTTGAACTTCTGGAACAGGAAATTCCTGGCATTCAGTATACAATCCTTCCTGACACTCACGGGCGGGGGCTAAGTTCGCGAAAACTGGGCGATACTACCTGGCCCGAGATGAATTTTGTTCTTTTTGCTTATACTGATGAAGAAGGTGCAAAAAAAATAAAGGCAATTATGAAGGCTGTAAAAGAAAAATTTCCTGGAGAAGGAATAAGTGTATTCTTTTCAAAAGCTGCACAGATTTAGTCTTTTACACAGCTTTTAATACATTTCCACCACCCTGAGCTGCCCCTCCAAATCCGGGTGAATTTGAGTTCTAAAATTGTAAGATTTTGCAATTCTTGAGCTTTCTTCTGCATTGTATTCGCCCGTTTCCATAAGAATAATGCCTTTTGGAGAAAGGTGGGCTTTTGCCTGAGGTATAAGATTCCTTATGATTTCCAGTCCGTCATCGGCAGGCTCTCCTTCCATGGTGAAAGGTCTGTCCCCTGTTAAAGTTACATCTCCGTCTAAAGCAAGGCGGGGTTCATTTCGACCATCTTCCAGCAGTTTATCAACCAGGGTGTGGGGAATATATGGTGGATTTGTTAGAATTAAGTCGAAAGTCCATCCACCGTCGCTGGAGAACTGTTCAAAAAGATTGGAACGTACCAGTCTTAAGTTTTCTCTTGGTAAGCCTAAATGTTCAATATTTTTTTCTGCAACTTCAAGAGCGTCCGCAGAAATATCTATCATAGTGATTTTTGGAAGCTGTCCTGAAGGAATTTTATATACTTCAATAAGACTTTTCAGAACAGAAAGACCTATACAGCCTGAACCTGTACACATATCACAGATTGTCAAAAGGCAGTCTGGTCTTGCTTCCATTTTTCCAATGATTAAATCTATAGCTCTTTCAACAAGAATCTCGGTATCTGGTTTTGGAATTAGAACACTTGGATTTACAAGAAAATCATATCCAAAAAATTCTTTGTGGCCTGTAATGTAGGCTACGGGAAGGCCTGTTAATCTTTTTTGAAGGGCATCTTCCAGAAGTTTTTGATTTTCTGGGGAAAGTTCTAAATCTCTGTTTAATAACTGTCTGGTTTTAGAAAGGCCTGTAAAATGCTCAATCAAAACTTCCATATCAAGCTGAGGGGAAGGAGACTTGTTTTTAAGTTTTTCGGAAAAATCTTTTTTTAATTGTCCAAGAGTCATTTATTGCCGGCGATTTTTATTCAGTAATTTTTCTGCATACATAAGGGCATCTGCATTTTTAAATAATTCATCAAAGTCTGTTTTAGGAGAATTATAAACTCCCACACTTGCAGAAACGGTGTATGGCTTTCCTGAAATGCTGTTGTATTGTTCAAGATATTTATTTACTTCGGCCTGTAAGGTTTCTGGTTTTGTTTCAAAAGGATAAATAGCAAGCATTTCATCACCACCGTAACGACAGTAGTAGCCGTTTTTCTGGGCTTTCTCTAAAGCTCTGGCAACAATGGTGATAGCATTGTCTCCTTCTGAATGACCGAAATTATCATTTATGTATTTAAGGTTGTCTAAATCTGCCATTGCCATGGAAACCTTTTTAACGGCAGGATCTATAAGCAGGGTTTCGTAAAGTTTGATAAAACCGTTTCTGTTGTAAAAACCAGTCATTGAATCATGGCTGTATATTTCTTCAATTTTTTGTTTGAGTCCTTTTTGGAATTTTACGTTTCTGTATCCATAAATTGCATTTCCAAGCCATAAGGAAATCTGACTCATTCTTAAGAAATTTCTTACATCATAATTTGTAAAACAGAAGCAGAGGTAACCAATTGGCATATCAATATTATTTACTGCCATGAAAATAAGTGGCTTTTTATATTTATCGAGAACATGTTTCATTGAAGGAATAAGTTCTTCGGTTTTTATGAAATTTGATTTTAATTTACGGTTAGTATCTGAATCCAAAAGAACATACATTGAATTACCATAGGTTGAATCTGTATGGGAATAGTTTGGATCCAGATTTTCATCTGTGCATTCTGTTTTTACAAGGAAACGGGTGTTATATAAAAGATCACTTTTAAGGATAGATTTTACTTCATCAAGAGAATTTGCGTCATGAATTAAAACAGACATGTTGTTCAGACTTTTTTCTGAATTACGGAAGACATTATAACGTTCGGTAAGTTTTGTTATAAACTCAAGGGAGTGAGATGGTGTTATAGGCTGACATCCACAAGATTCAGAAAGCATGAAAGATGATTCAATAAGTCTTGTATATGGTTTTGTATGAACTGTATCTACTTCGAGAATAAAATCTGCAATTCCAATTCCCAGTGTCTGATAGTTACAAAGCACAGAGGTTATTTTAGGATTTGAATAGAATATTTCTTCAATACCGTCGAATCCGCTTACAATTATATCTTCCGGACAACGATATCCATTTTTTTTAAGAACATTGGTTACGGCAAGGGCCATTGTATCATTTGCACAGATAATTGCTTTTGGAATATTTCCGCTGTCTAAAAGTTTCTGTGTTGCTATTGTAGTAGGATATTCCCAGAAATCACCATAACTTATCATTGATTTATCAAAAGGAATGTTGTTTTCTTTAAGTACTTGCTTGAAAACTTCGAGTCTTTCTTCTGACTGCCAGAAACCTTTTTTTCCAGCCATAAAGTGCAGCTCTCTTATTCCATGCTGATTAATGATATGATGACAGACTTTGTAAAAGCCTTTCTTCGTATCAAATTTGATATTGTATGTATCAGGGCGTGTTCCTTCATATATGAAAACAGGAAGATTTCTTTGCTGTGCATTTTCTATGATTTTGTTTTTAATATCAGAATCAAGGATTTTTTCTTCGGTAAATAAAACGGCATCAGCTATATCATAATTTATCAAATCGAAGATATTTGCTTCACCCTTGTTGTTTCTGTCCTTGTTGTATAAATCTGTTTCTGTACAGAAAACCATTACCCGCCAGTTGTTAGGAACAAGTTCTTCGTTAAGAGTAGTTAAAAATTCACAAAACTTTGATTCGTGTACTTTTGATGTACAGTAAACTAATATTTTGTAGCCGTATAACATGATTATAAAAAATTATACACCCTTATTAGTTACTTTCCAAATTTGATATATCGTTTAGCTGTTCTTCCTTAGCGTAAACATTCAAGGCATCAAGCATATCATCCATATCACCCATCATAAATGATGGAAGATTGTGCTGACTGTAGTTAATGCGGTGGTCTGTTACACGATCCTGAGGAAAGTTGTAAGTTCTGATTTTTTCTGAACGGGCACCTGAACCAACCATGCTTGAACGTGCAGCTGCTCTTTCTTCCTGTTTTTTGCTTTCTTCCAGGTCAAAAAGACGGGCTCGCAATACACGGAAGGCTTTTTCTTTGTTTTTAATCTGAGATTTTTCATCCTGCTGAATTACAACAAGACCTGTAGGAATATGGGTAAGACGTACGGCTGAGTCAGTTGTATTTACACACTGTCCACCAGGACCGCCTGCACGCATTACGTCAATACGAACGTCATTTGGTTTAATTTCAATTTCAGTTTCTTCTGCTTCTGGCAAAACTGCTACTGTGGCGGTGGAAGTCTGTAAACGACCCTGAGATTCTGTTTGAGGAACACGCTGTACGCGGTGAACTCCAGATTCCCAGCGCAGAGTACCATATACAAATTTTCCAGAAATTGAAGTTACAATTTTGTTGAAACCACCAACTTCTGTTTCCTGGGCTTCCATAGTTTCAGTTTTCCAACCCTTACGGTCAGCAAGGTGGCAGTACATTTCCCACAAATCGCGTACAAAAAGTGAAGCTTCATCTCCACCAGCGGCTGAACGGATTTCCAGGATAATATTTTTTTCATCAAGAGGATCTGGAGGAACTAACTTGAGTTTGATGTCTTCTTCGAGTTTTGGCTGTTTTTCTTCGAGTTCCTTAAGTTCTTCACGAGCCATTTCTTTCATTTCGACATCGTCTTCATTTGTGATTAATTCTTTGGCGTCCTGAATACCTGATAAAACTTTTTTGTATTCATCATAAAGGGCACAAACTTCTGTTAAATATCCATGTTCGCGCATAGTGTCCTTGTATTTTTTAGGATCTTTTACAAGATTTGGATCCATTACAAGTTCACTTATTTCCTTAAAACGTCTCTCACACTCATCAAGTTTCTTAATCAAATCCATAATAGGTGATTTTAGCATTTTTATAATGTATTTTCAACGAGAGGACTTTTTATTATACTTCATGCTATGAAATACAAACTTGTGATTTTTGATCTTGACGGCACAATTTTAAATACCATAGACGATTTAGCCGATTCCTGTAATGTTATTCTTCAAAAAAACGGATTTCCTATTCACACTACAGAAGAAATTAAATATATGGTTGGTAATGGAATTCCAAAACTGATAGAAAGAGCGCTTCCACCACATACCGATAAATCAACTTTTGAAAAAGTTCTTTCTGAATATATCGAATATTATGATTCTCACTGTGCAATAAAAACTGCTCCTTATGAAGGAATTATCGAAGCCATTTCTGAACTTAAAAAACATGGCATCAGGGTGGCTGTAAATACAAATAAAATTCAAAGTGCAGCAGAAATTTTGTGTCAGCGATATTTTCCAGGATTGTTTGATATTATTGCGGGAGGAGCTTCTGATATTCCTCCAAAACCTGCTCCAGATGGGGTTTTAAAAATCTTAAGAGAAGAGAAAATCTCGCCGGAAAATGCCCTTTATATTGGTGATTCAGATGTTGATGTTGCTACAGGAAAGAATGCCGGAATTGATGAGATTGGAGTTGACTGGGGCTTTAGAGGAGAGGCTTTTCTGCGTGAGCATGGGGCAGTAAAAGTGTTTAAACATTGCGGAGATATAACTTCTATAGTAGAATAAACAAATATAACAAAAAGTTAGGAATTATAAATTCAAAAAAGTTTTTTAATGAAGAAAATCAGAGGATTTAATAAGTGAGATTTATAATTCAGTACTGTATTTGTGCGGCAATAGTCTTCCTGGAAGTTTTATTATATAACTGGAAACTTCGTAATATGAATGTGTTTAAGAATAATGCTTTCTTAGACTATGTTCTTATTGCCTTTTTTGCTAATTTATTTGATATAGTTCGTTGTGCCTTTCTGATGACCTTGTCTGTAAAAAATTATAAGGCAGCAATTGTTTTCACCGGATTATATTATTCATTTCTGGTTAATTTGCCAGTCTTCTTTGCCCTGTATGGCTATTCTCTTGTAAGTGATTCACAAAACCGCCTTTCTAAAGTTTCAGTTTTCGTAAGAGTGCTGCTGGCTCTTCCTGTGATTATCACTGTATTATTTATCTGGGTTTCGATTCTTCTTCCTTTCCCAAAAATTTCACTGGCATTTTATGATGCAGAAAATAACAGAATTGTGAATTCTTATTTTGCATTCTGTGTACTTTATGTTTGTTCTTATATTTACACTCTTATTGGTCTTGTAAATGTTATTACTTTCAGAAAGAATATGGACAGGGGCGAGTTAATTCGCTTTGTAACAATCCTCATTTCTATAAATTGTACTGTAATGGCTCAGAAGAATATTCCTAATGTAAGATTCCTTACTTTTGCCATTGCAATGACCTGTCTTACTTTATCATTTTATATTCAAAAGCCGGATGCAATTTACAACAGTGACCTTGGAGTCTTTAATTTTAAAGGCTTCCAGATGGTTATCAATCATTTTTTTGCAATTAAAAAGAAGTTTACCCTTATTTCAATTGTGATGGATGATGTTTCTTTTTATGAATCAGCTCTGGGACGAAAAGAAAAGGAAAATCTTGAAGCCTGCATTATTAATACTTTGAATCAGAAGTTCAAAAAGAACTGTTCTGTTTTTAGATTCAGCTACGGAAATTATGCTTTAGTCATTAAAGACAATAAGATGATTGATGCAGAAATGGCTATGGACTATATCAAAAATCAGATTGATATGCGCTGGGGCTTTTCTTCAATGGAGCTGGATCTTACTTTCCGTACTTGTGTAATTATTGCTTTCCAGGATGTTTCTTCTTACGACGAAATTATTGATCTGATAGATTATTTTTCTTTAAACAAAAAGTTCAAGACAAAATCTCTTTCTGCAACTTCTATGGATTTATCAAAACTTCACAGCAAATCTTATCTTGAAAAGGCAATTCATGACGGCTTAAAGAATAATCGTTTTGAAGTATATTTCCAGCCTCTTTATTCTGTAAAAGATAATAAACTTGATGGTGCAGAGGCTTTAATTCGTCTGCGTGATGAAGAAGGTAATTTTGTTTCTCCAGAAGATTTCATTCCTATTGCCGAAAAGAACGGAACTATTTTTGATATTGGAAAGTTTGTATTTACAAATGTTTGTGATACTTTATCAAAAATTAATTTGAGTGATTATAATATCCATAAAATTGATATCAATCTTTCAGTTGTTCAGTGCATTCAGGAAGATATGTACAAACAGCTTATTATGATTCGAAACAATTATAATATTCCGTCAAATTATTTGAACCTTGAAATAACAGAAACTTCTACAATAAACAGTCCTGAAGTTCTCCTTAAAAATATGAAACATCTCGAAGATGACGGAATTGAACTTTCTCTTGATGATTATGGTTCAGGACATTCTAACATTTCTTATATTCTTTCTTTGCCTTTCAAAATGATTAAAATTGATAAGGGAATTGTCTGGAAGGCTTTTGAAACTCAGCGTGCAGATATTGCCCTTAAAGCCACAATTGATATGATGAAGTCTCTTGGAATGAAAATTGTTGCAGAAGGTGTTGAAACAGAAGAACAGAGTAAGAGACTGATAGAGTTAGGTTGTGATTATTTACAGGGATATTATTACAGTCGTCCGATAGACTGTCAGTCCTTCTTAAATCTTATGAAGAAATAATCTTCTTTAGAAATTTCCTGCAAGATAAAAACTTAAGATGTTGTCGAAAGAATAGTTTCCTCTTGGCATAAAATTCCAGGAACAGCCTATCGTAGGCATGTGTTTGTATTTTGTGTCATGAGCGAAATTGTATTCAATCATAAATTTAAAACCATTTCCCCAGGCTGTTGGAAGAACCTTTTGTTCTCCAGTAAGGTATTTTATAAAATCAGTTCTAAAACCAAATTCATATGCCATACCTAAAGAAAAACCTGCGAGCCCCGGGTAGATTTTGAGACCAACAGGAATGCCTGTGTGTAGAAAATGTTTGTAGTAATCGGCATTCCAGTTAAAGTCGCAAAGAATATCAGCGCCGGCAAAAAAAGAAATCTGCTTAATTACGTTGATATTAAAATTATAAAAAGCTCCAATAATAACCCGTTTGTCTGAAGGAATTTCATTTACATCCTGACTTAAAGTATTACTTCCGTATAAAGGAAAGCCTGTAGAAAGTCCGAGTGTGTTTGAAAAAAAATCTTCTTCAGCAGCTGCAAAAAAAGTAAGCAGAAATGCCAGTAGAACAGAACAGGTTATTTTTTTCATTTATGATAAATCCTTTACTTTAAGAACTGCACCAAATACTAAGAGGTGTCTTGCAAAGCGGTTTACCCAGCCTAAGAAGCCATCATCTAAGTTTTTAAGAAGTCCGTCTGAACCAAGGAAGTCCATAAGGATAATTGCTACTATCCATACAATCATAATGATAAGGAGGAGAAGAGTATCAAGTTTTGTGTTAATGTTAAGAAATAAACGCAAAATTAAGAAAACTCCTGCAACCATTTCAATGATAGCAAAAACAATGCTTATTACTTTTGCAATGTCATTATCAAAAATAGAATAGAAGGCAGCTGCCAGTTCATCACCTCTTGCTCCCTGAATTGTCCAGATTCCGCCAACAATAAAAAGCAGACCTAATGCAATCTGGAGAACAAGTGTACCAATTGATTTTCTTGTGTTTCCCATTTTTTTCTCCTATGGTAATGTTTTATTTATTATAACCTGATTTAACGGTAAATCACTTTAAAAGTTTGAAATACAAGTTTGATATCTGGAGTAAAATCAAAACCTACAATATGACCTTCTTCTTCCAGAAACTCTTCTTTCTTTTCTCGCCATTGACCTAAATCTTCGTCTTCACCTTCCTGCTGTGCCATTCCCCATGTAACTTCGTTAAAAGGAATGATGTTTACAGATTCAATTTCAATTATACAGCGGGGTGTATCACTTCGGTCCAGAACTACATAAAGTTCTCCAGACACAGGGAGTGGTTCCTGATCGATGGTGTAGGTTGACCAGGGTGTAAAAAATGCTGTCTTTTTTTCGTTCAAAACCAGAGAAATCAGTTCATCGTTTACAAATCCGCTGGCTTCAAAATTTAAGTCGCCTGCACAACGGTCATCGGGACTTCTGCCAGTGTCTTTAATAAATTTTTCCCAGTATTCATCAATAATTGTCATAAAAATCCTCTTGAACTTATTGTTTTTTACAAAGCATCAGAATAAAGGCGAGTATAAAACATAGTGATGGAAGCAGTACGCACAAAATGGTTGATAGAGGAATGCCCAGAATCAGAGGCCCAAAACTTGTTAAAACTCCAAGATCTGTCAGTAAGTCGTAAACAAGGACTGCATACTGGAGAATAAATCCTCCAACCATAGCCATCCATGCTCCGTCGCGGGTTTTAGACATAAGGAGAATTGCTAAAAAAGCTACAATTCCACCAAGAATAAGTTTAATTATAAATAATATAATTTTAGGATCCATAATAACATTTTCGACCTTTAATAATTAAAAGGTGAGTTTTTTAATTTTGTAAAGACACCCTTGTCTGCTCCAAATGGAACAATTGAAGCTTCTTTATAGTCTGGATTAAAGACAAGTCCCAGATTCAGACAGTGAAGCAGAAAATCATCATATTTTTCTTCTGGAACTTTAGCATAGAGATAAGGTCCTTTTCTTTCAAAGTATTTTGTAAGGACTGTATCATAAATAAACCAGTCTTTTTCTTCTCTTTCCTGAAGGGCCTGAATAAGGTTGTAAATTGCTCTTGTAATTCCTGTCTGCAGGGCAAAAGGTAAATCTATTTGGCCGGAAAATTTTTCACCGGCAGAAATATTTTCTTTTACAGCGAGAATGTAAACGCAGTCTGTCCATGGAAGGGGAGGTGCAATCACTACAGCATCAACTGTATCCCACTTTGTCTGGTTTGGAGACCATGGGTGATAGCTTGCAGTTTTTTCTGGAGCAAGGGAAAGTCCTGCTTTTAGGGCATCCATCTTTCCTGAAAAAAAGAAAATGTTTCGCGGAGATGCCAGTAATTCTGAAACCGCTTTTTTAAGTCTAGAATGATCTTCTGTTATGAAAGAACCGGTTTGTCCTCTTGAAAGAACATTCTTAAAATGAGTAAAAGCTGAACCTCCTTCCCAGCCTAAGATTGCCCTTCCATTTTCCTGATAACAGTCTGTAAGACGAACTCCTTTTTTGGTGTAAAGGAAAGTGTTTCTGGCACGGGTGACAGGTCCATAAAGTTCATAAAGTTTTTTGAAAAAATCAGTTTTATTCATATAGGTTTATTTTCCATAAGTAAAGGTGAGCTGGTCTTTCTTGTAGTCAACAGAAACTTTTCCGCCTTTTTCGAGCGAACCAAAAAGTACTTCATCAACCAGCTGATTTGCAATTTCTTCTTCAACGGTTCGGGCGATATTTCTGGCACCAAACTCTTTTGAATAGCCTTTATTTGTTATTGCAGTAAGAGCTTTTGCTGAAACAGAAAGTTTGACATCTTTTTCCAGCATTCGTTCTGAAAGTTTTGCAATTTCTTTTTTACAAACAAGTTTTGCAACTTCGATATCCAGGAAGTTGAATGGAATAACTGAATCCAGACGATTGCGGAATTCTGGAGGGAATTCTTTACTTACAGCTTCGTTCAGAGAGGCTTCAAGATTTTCTCCGGCTTCAGTTCCAAATCCTATGCCTGCTTTTTCCAAATCTCTTGCACCGGCGTTACTTGTAAGAATGATGATGCAGGAACGAAAATCTGCCTTGCGTCCCTGATTATCAGTCAACTGGCCGTAATCCATAACCTGCAAAAGAACGTTGTAGATATCGGAATGAGCTTTTTCAATTTCATCAAAAAGAACTACACTGTGAGGATTTTTTCTAATATCCTTAACAAGCTGTCCGCCTTCTTCAAAACCAACGTATCCTGGTGGAGAACCAACCAGACGGCTTACAGTATGTTTTTCCTGATATTCAGACATATCATAACGAAGCAGAGGTTCATTCAGAAGTTTTGCAAGTGATTTTGCAAGTTCTGTTTTTCCACAGCCTGTAGGTCCGACAAAAAGGAAGCTGGCTTCTGGTTTATCAGGATTTCTGAAACCTGCACGGGAACGTTTTACTGCTTTAGACAAGGCTGCAACTGCTTTATCCTGTCCAAAAATGTCTTTTTTAAGAATATCATCAATATTTTTTAAGGTTGATTTCTCATTGCCTTTTACACTATCAAGAGGGATTTTCGCAATTTTTGCAGTAACCAGTCTTATTGTTTCCGGACTGATGTGAGCCAGTGTTTTTGAAGAACGGTTGTTTGGTACCAGGTCTTTATTGTTTACTTTTGAAGCGTGTCCTGTAAATCCACCGCATTTAAGAATGTGTTCATAAGAGCCGGCTTCATCAATAATATCAATTGCCTTATCTGGAAGACGTCGGTCTGGAAGATACTGAACAGAAAGTTTTACAGCTTCTTCAACGGCACCTTCTTCAAATTTTACATTGTGATGTTTTTCGTAAACTGGGAGAAGGCCTTTCAAAATCTTTACAGCTTCGGCTGAGCTTGGTTCAAGAACATCTATTTTCTGGAAACGGCGTGCAAGAGCCCTGTCTTTTTCAAAGTTTTTAGAATATTCTTCGTAGGTGGTGGAACCAATAAACTTAACTTCACCACTTGAAAGAACTGGTTTTAAAAGATTTGCTGCATCCATCTGGGAAGAACCGTTTGTTCCAGCTCCCATAATCATATGGATTTCATCTATGAATAAAATTGCTTTTTGCTTTGTTTTAAGTTCATCTATCACGCTGTGCAGTCTTTCTTCAAAGTCTCCGCGGAATTTTGAACCTGCCAGTAAAAGTCCCATGTCCAGAGAGTAGATTGTATAGTCTTTTAAAAGATCAGGAACTTTTCCTGCTACAATTCTTTGAGCCAGCCCCTGGGTGATGGAAGTTTTTCCAACGCCTGCATCTCCAACATAAAGAGGATTATTTTTTGTTCTGCGGCAGAGAATCTGAATTGTTCTTTCTATTTCTTCTTCACGGCCAACTAAAGTATCATAATCTCCATGTCGGGCTTTTTCTGTCATGTTTACAGTAAATCGATTAAGCCCACCTGCATTGTTTTGAGAAATTCCAGGATTTTCAGGATTTGCATTTGGATTTTGCTGAGCTGCATCAGGATTCTTTTTAGCAGGTCTTATTTTTGTGATGTTTTCAAGAAGTTTCAGACGGCTAATACCGCTTGTTTTCATATAGTAGGATGAATAAGTGCGGCTGGAGTCCAGAAGAGAAACCAGAATATCTGTAATATCCAGAATATCATTTTCAGAACTGAGACAGTTAATAATGGCACGGTTCAGCATATCCTGAAAAGCGGTAGATTCAATCGGCCCTTTTATAAATTCAGGATTAGCCTGTTCTGAAATAACAGGTAATTTTGTATTAAGATAGTTTTCTATATCAGCTTTAAGTTCTTTTGTGTCAGAACCACTTTGAGCAAGAATTTTTTCTACAAATTCA
>JAEEGL016722785.1_pt1 | contig 21086 bp, 16 predicted proteins | sample 9134231 | NCBI WGS metagenome assembly JAEEGL01 (sample SAMN16246548, study PRJNA631951) | gut metagenome | biome: gut microbiome; feature: rumen; material: fiber-attached | host: Bos | place: Iran: Karaj | collected 2018-10 | reverse complement strand
TTATCATTGTCATTTATGATATTTATATTTTTTATATTATTAACAACATCATAAAAACAGGGAGATCCCCCATTTATTATTTCTTCAGCATATTTTTTTACAGTATCTTTAATACCAAAATTTCTTGCTATTTTCTCTTTATCACCACATTCAGATACTCTTTTTGTAGCATCATTGAGAGCCATATCATAAATAAAATCAAAAATTTTTCCCTCTATAGTTTTATATTCTTCACTCATTCTTTTCCCTCATGTTTTCCTTCGTCCAGTCGCCGGCGAAAATGCACTTTTTCATTGTCTTCTCTTCTCCACCCTTCCGGACCAGGTTTTTATGGTCTGATCTTTAAGGAAGTCTTCAAGCGGCTTAAGATCCTGCTTCTCATCCCAGGCTTCCAGAGCCTCCATATATTCTTTGCGGTCTTCCTCGTGGATCGTTATCACCGGGTGATCATGCATAGCCAGGAAGTAATTCATAAGTAAACGGCCACACCTGCCATTTCCGTCTGCAAATGGGTGTATATTTTCAAACTTGGCATGGAAGAAAGCCGCTGCACGTAATGCCTTTTCTTCCTGTATATCCTTCATATCCTCCAACAGTTCACCCATTTCTTCAGCAACATCTTCCGGAAGAGCTCCCACCTCATGCAGCCCTATCACATAATCGCCCTTTTTATATTCGCCCGGCCGCTCGCCTCGCAGGAAACGTCTTTCGTCATAGATTCCCGTAGTAAGAATATAGTGAAAATTCTTCACCAGAGTCTCATTAAGCGGCAGTTTCTTTTCAAAGCTGTCCATAAACACTTCCCAGGCTCTTTTTGCATTCTGCAGGGCAAACAGGACCTTTATATCTCCGCTGTAGGATATCACTCTGCCATGCTCGAATATCTCCCTGGTGTCATGAAACGTAACCTGCGGCTCCTCGATCTTTGTTGAGTGATACGCCAATGTTACAGCCTGTCCGTTTACCACTGCATCCAGATCACCGGAAGTAACTATATTCTTTTTCTTCCAAAAACTTAGGACATCTTCGTATCTGACCATTGGTTTACCTCTTTGGCGCCGGCAGTTCCTTCAGGATCCCCAAGCAGGAAAGTTCAGCTTCGGAAATCATAGATTTCCTGCTTCACTTTTTCGCTTCGCTCAGGATGACACAGGGTATATTATATCACAGCGTAAGTTCTTCCCACAAGGCGGCGGCGCTCTTCTCCCAGGTGAAGCGGTCCAGATTAGCCGCAATTGCTGCGGATTCTGCGCCCTCGTAATCGTTCAGCCGGCTTAAGGCGTTCTTTAAGGACTGCTTGTCATTATTCTTAAAGTACATGGCGGTATCGCCCAGCACTTCCTTTAATGCCGGGGCATCCGAAGAAAGCACCTTTCGCACGCCGCAGGCCTGGGCCTCCAGCGGCGGCATGCCAAAGCCCTCGTATAATGAAGGGAAGATAAAGGCCTCCGCACCTGCATACAGGCCCGGCAGGTCGTCATCATCCACAAAGCCTGTAAAGATGATACGGCCGCTCTCCACAGCCATGGCTATATCATCCTCCATAAGCCAGCCGCGGCGGCCGGCCAGTACCAGGGGAGGGAGAGGTGCTGCCAACTCTTTGCTGCCGATTTCTGCATCAGCCTCCTGTGCTCCGCTTACGACGGGGTCTGCATTTGCCTCCTGAACTGCAGCTCCGCTTACGGCAGTCTCATCACCGGCTTCTTCATCAAAGAACACTTCCTCTACCTTATCGGCCCTTCGGCTGTTTATCTCCATATACGCCTGTATCAGGAGCCTCAGGTTCTTCCTGGGCTCTATCGTGGACAGGCTTAAGAGGTATTTATCGGGAAGCTTATATTTCTGTTTCACCTGCGCGATACGCTCCTTCGTGTAGCTCTCCGGCGCGGGGTGGTTGATGCCCACATACAGATCAAGGATCTTTTCGGTGGGCGTCTTTAATATCTCCTGTATGCGACCGGAGGAAAATTCCGATATGGTCAGCACCTTTTTGCTCACCTTTGCCGTATGCTTGTTGCACTCACGGAAAAATACCACCTGCTTCTTCTTCATGGTCTGGGGCACATCATAACACCCCAGATCCGCTATCATTCCGTAGGTTCCGGGCTTTTTGAATAATATCGGCACAGGGAATGCAGGGAAGATATACGCATCCGCCTCTATCCTGCGCATGGTGAGCGGCAGTGTTATCTGATTGGCCAGCAGCTTATTCCTGCCCTTTATGCGCACAAAGCGGATGTTTTCCCTTTTGCTGAGAGGCTTTAATACCTCGGGCAGTTCATTCTTTATCACAAGGATGAACTGCGTGTCTGCATATACCGTACTGCTTTCGCCTGTCTCCGGATCTTTGGCGGCAGCGCTTGCAGTGTTCACCAGTGCTTTACTCAGCTCCAGGGCCATGCGCTCCAGGCCGGAAAAATTGTCGCTTAGGCTTGTTAAGTCGATTGCTATTTTCATTATTTTTCCTCTTTTCCCGTCCTTGTATACCCCTCTACGGTCCGGTCTCTGTATTTAAGGGCCATGAAGAATATCCTGATATCCTCGATGAAGTAGCGCCTGAACAGACGGCCGGGCTCCTGCAGGAAGCGGTAGAACCACTCCAGGCCCATATTGCTCATCCACTCCGGAGCCCTCTTCTGCATCCCGGCGGCAAACGCTATGGCCGCGCCTATGGGCAGCGCTACCTTTGCCTTGATGCGGTGGCGGTTCTTTGCTACGAACTTCTCCGATTTGGGAGCTCCCAGTCCCACCACCAGTATGTCGGCGCCCACCTTGTTTATCTGCTTGATGGCGCGCTCTATATCGCCCTGCTTTTTGCCAAAGCCCATGGGCGGCGCATATCCGCCGGCTATATTAAGACCGGGGTACTTTTCGCAGAGCTTCTCCTTAGCACCGGCGATCACTTCGTCGGAGGTGCCGAAAAAGAAAATGCTCCGGCCTTCCTTTGCCGCGCGTTCGCACACGGGAAACAGCAGGTCGGAACCACTTATCTTTTCCTTTAAGGGACAGCTGAAGGATTCCCCTATCCACATAAGAGGCTTACCATCGGGTACTATCAGATCCGCCTCCTTATATACTTCCATGAATTCCTTATCCGTCTCCAGCTTGATGATATGATCCACGTTGGGGGTTACCATCAGTCTGCAGTTATACTCATCCTCGGCTGCAAATCCCATGATGCGGTCCACGGCCTCGTCAAAGGTCACATCGTCCAGCTGTATATTTACATAGTCCCTGCGGCTGCCGTTTAAGGCCTCCGGCCTGGGAAGAGCGCGTGTCTTACGCAGCTTTAATATCAGCAGGGATATTATCACCACTCCCGTCATATCCACTATCACATCCAGCGGATCGCCGTAGCGGTCGGGTACGAATATCTGCACGAATTCATCCGCGAGCGATACCCAGAAGCATATCAGGCACATGTAGCCGGCGCGCAGCTGTCTGCGTATGCCGTTGCGCGTGCAGGCGTAGCCTATGCAGATGCCCAGCAGCGCATATTCACCCATGTGTGCTACGATACGTACCAGATTGCTGAAGGTATCATACTGCGCCTGCGTAAGGGTGATGGCTCCGCCAAAAAGGCTGATCAGCCCCGTGCTGACAGTGTCGCTGCTGGAGCGCGATGCCGGTCCGGGCTGCAGGGAAAAATAAAATATCACCCCCACCACTATGATGGCGGGGAGAAGAGAGAGGATATTCCATTTTTGGGTATGAGTTTGCTTCATATAATGCGTTACACTATTAAGATCCTTCGTCGCTGCGCTCCTCAGGATGACACCTCATCCGGCCGCTGCGCGGCCACCTTCCCCTCAAGGGGAAGGCAACGTTTTCCCGGACGCCATGCGCCCTCAAGGGGAAGGCTTTATACAATAGTCTTGAAATATTCGATGGTCTTCTTAAGACCTTCTTCAAGGGGAATGGTGGGTTCCCAGTCTAACTCCTTCTTTGCCAGCTCTATGACAGGCTTACGCTGCATCGGATCATCGGAGGGAAGGGGCTCGTAGATTATCTTTGACTTGGTACCGGTAAGCTCGATCACCAGCTCGGCCAGCTGCTTGATGGTGAACTCGCCGGGGTTACCGATATTTACAGGGCCGGTGAAGCCGTCACGGGAATTCATCAGGCGCACCATGCCTTCGATAAGGTCATCTACATAGCAGAAGCTCCTGGTCTGGGAACCGTCGCCGTATACAGTGATGTCCTGTCCCTTAAGAGCCTGCACGATAAAGTTGCTGACCACGCGGCCGTCTGCGGGATGCATGTTGGGGCCGTAGGTATTAAAGATACGCATCACCTTTATATCCACGTTGTTCTGGCGGTGATAATCGAAAAAGAGGGTCTCTGCCACGCGCTTGCCTTCATCATAGCAGGAACGTATGCCTATGGTATTTACGCAACCGCGGTAGCTCTCCGGCTGGGGATGTACCTCGGGATCACCGTATACCTCGGAGGTGGATGCCTGCAGTATGCGGGCCTTCACACGCTTGGCCAGGCCCAGCATATTTATGGCGCCCAGCACGCTGGTCTTGGTGGTCTTGATCGGGTTGTACTGGTAGTGCACCGGCGATGCGGGGCATGCCAGGTTATAGATCTGGTCCACTTCCAGCTGTATAGGCTGCGTCACATCGTGACGGATGAATTCAAAATACGGGTTGCCCAGCAGATGGCGGATATTGTTCTTATTACCTGTGAACAGATTGTCCAGGCAGATCACGTCATTGCCTTCTTTTACAAGGCGGTCGCACAGATGCGATCCCAGAAAACCGGCTCCTCCGGTTACAAGTACTCGTTTGGGCATGGGTTGGTTCCTCCTTAGTATGTTTAATGCGTTAGTTTACACCTCATCCGTCAGCCTTCGGCTGACACCTTTCTACGCTCCGCTCCGGTCGGCGCAGAACTGGCGTCCCCCGGACGCCATGCGCCCTCAAGGGGAAGGCAATGCTCCCCCGGACGCCATGCGCCCTCAAGGAGAAGGCTGTTACTTACCTATCAGTATTCTTATATACGGCGTGAGGCTGTGCCAGAGGGCGGCAGCGGGGCCGTAGTTTTTCTTTACGTAATGGTACCAGTCTTTTGCGGGCAGGCCCTTGGGGCCCTCCTTCTTTTTAAGGCGCTCGCTGCGGGACAGGGAGCTGTCACGCCAGCTGCCTTTTATATCGTTATCGTCGCACTCGCCGGTGTAATCCGCGGTATTTATCACATAGCGGCCGGCGCGCTTAAGGCGCATGCCGTAATCGTAATCGCCCATGCTGTGTACATAGGCGCCGTCCAGATTGCCTGTAGAGAGGAAACATTCCTTTGTCAGCAGCAGCGCGTTGCAGTTGAAGGTGTCGCATTCCTGCGGCTTACTTGTGGGCGCGATCAGCTCATATCTGGCCAGGCGCTTTGAAAGCATCCTTACGCCGCCGTAGCTCTGCTCACCGCTGTGGGCTTTAGTGGCTCCCACCACCGCATCGGCGTCATACTTCTCAAGACGCTCTATCATGGCCTCCATCGCTCCGGGATAGAAATGCACATCATCGTTCACCAGCATTATATAATCGGTATCACTGATATGCGCGGCTGCGTAGTTCATCGCCACTCTCATGCCGCCGTTCCAGAACAGCTCCGGTCCGCGGCGGATCAGCTTAAGGCTGCCGTTTTCAACCGTGTAGCTTTCAAGCATTTCCACCGTACCGTCCTTGCTGCCGGCGTCCACCGCTACTATGCGGCACTCTGTATCAGCGCCTGCTCCCGTCAGAAGGGAATCAAGGCAGTCCTTTGTATGTTCCCTGCGCTCGTGGCAGGTAAGGAGGATGGTTAGTTTTTTCATTATTACTCCATATACAGGTAGTTCTTTGACAGGCTGCAGTTCTGTCAGGATCCTTCGTCGCTATGCTCCTCAGGATGACACGGCGGGGAGCGCTGCGCCTTCGGTTAACAGGAGCCGCTACTTTCTTGTCATCCTGAAGGCTGTATGCCCGAAGGATCTTGACAGAAGTACACTCCCGCAAGAAACCTCAGAATGACACGATCCTTTTAAACGTTAAGTGAAACACCAGCTTCGTCAGAAAGTCCACTCTTGCCTTCAGCTTCTCATCGCCCTTTTCCTCGGCCTTTACGTACTGTTCGTACACCCATTTGCACCAGGCGGCGTTAAAGCGGCTGTCGCCCAGCTCCGCCTGCAGCTTCCATATTTCCTTCTTGCGCTTTGCATTGTTCTGGCCGGTCTTGTTATCCTCATACATGCGGTAGAGGGCGTATGGCGTATGGCTGTAATATACCTTATTGCGGCTGTATGCCTCTATAAAGAATTTCCAGTCGAATACGTAATGATACTTCTCATCCAGCAGCGCATGCTCGTTTTTCCAGAATATCGCCGGCTGCACTATGTAATACCAGCGGCGGATGACCCATGCAGGCACGTTGCGGTCGGAGGGATTATACTCCGTCAGCTTCTTATTCTTATCGCAGTACCAGGCGTCGCCCACTACCAGCCCTGCCTCTGCATGGCGGTAAAATGCCTTGTCCACGCGGGCCAGCACATGGTCGTCCATATAGATATCATCGGAATTGAGCCAGGCCACTATCTCGCCCTTTGCACGTTTAAGGCCCTTGTTGATGGCCTCTGCCTGGCCGTGATCCGGTTCACGCACGTAGATTATACGGGAATCTTTCTTCATGTACTCTTCCACTATCTGCTGCGTACCGTCATCGGAGCAATTGTCCACGATGATATACTCCAGATCCCTGCGGGTCTGGTTAAGGACCGATTCGATAGTATCCCGTATGTACTCCGCCTGGTTCCAGGTGGGAGTGATTATTGTAAAGCGGGGGGTATTGGACATTTTGATGCTCCTGTTATTAATAACCTATAATTATTTTCGGGCCTCACTTATAACTCTGGCCAGCTCGCGGATCACGCCGCAGCCGCCGTCTTTGGCAGAGACCCAGTCGGCGATGGAAAGGATCTCGGGCTCCGCATCTTTCGGAGCGCCTTTGATGCCTGCCAGCTTCATGGCCTCAAGGTCATTGGTGTCATTGCCTATGTACATCACGTTTTCCAGAGGCTTATTGTTTTCGGCGCAGTAGTCTTTAAGAGCCTGCGCTTTATCCTTCACTTTATGGATAACCGGGATCTTAAGCTTCTCCGCTCTTTTTGCTACGATGGGGTTCACCTCGGTAGAGATGATCACCTGGGCGATGCCCAGATCCCGGATGATGCCCACGCCCAGGCCGTCTCCGCGGTGGCACATGGCCATCTCGGTACCGTCCTGGCTTACGTATACGTGATTATCGGTCATCACACCGTCGAAGTCGTAGACGATGAGTTGGATTTTGTTGAAGTTTATTGGCATAAGGACACCTCATCAGTCAGCCTTCGGCTGACAGCTTCCCCTCAAGGGGAAGCCTTTTGCATCCCTCGGGGGGAAGGCTTTTGTATCCCTCAAGGGGAAGGCTATTTTCCAAGTTTCTTTTTTATAAAGCCGGTTATCTTGCTGAGACCGAAGTACTTATTCAGGTATGCGCGATCGTACTCGCGGCAGCGGCGTACGGGGAGGCGCAGGTTAAGCGGCAGCTTCATCTGTCCGTAGGAGAAGTCCTCCTTTGTGCTGCTCTTTGTGTGGGTCGCATCCTCCCGGTCAAAGCCGATATTGCGCACCATGTTCTCACGGGGCACTATGCCCAGGCCGCGGTGCACATGACGGCAGTAATCCCACTGTATGTCCCAGGTGTCTTTTTCCTTTGTATAGACACGCTCGATATCAAGCTTTAAATAATTATAGGTTAATGCACCGTAGATGCCCTTGAGCGATCCGTCCTTCTTGCGCTGCGGCCAGTCGGCCACATCCACATCGTAGAGCTTCCAGGCCCTGGCCCAGGTGCCCCAGCCCCATATACTGGGAAAGCACGAAAAACAGTAAGGCTCCTGCATCTTATAATTACGCAGCAGATTGGTCCCGGATACCATCATCACCTTGGGATCATGCTCGTACATATTGAGCATCTCTTCCATGAATTCAAAGAAGCCCGGCCCGGGGACCACGTCATCCTCTATGATGACCGCTTTATCCTCATGGTCGAATACTTCCGTGATGCCGGTATATACCCTGTCGCGGCAGCCCATGTTCTTTCCGGCATAGACTTTTTTAAGCGTACAGGGCCAGTCTATATGGCTCTCCACGAAACTGCGGCACTCTGCCACCTTTGCCTCATCGTCTTTGTTACCCTCACGGGGCGCATCGGAGATGAGGTAGAGAGTCTTTGGCCGCGCCTTGGCGATCTCCGCAAAGACTACCTTTGTGGTATCGGGTCTGTTGAATATAATAAACGCTATTGGAATGTTATAGTTCATTGGTATGCCTTTCTTCTATCAAGATCCTTCGCTTCGCCCTCAGGGTCACAAGAAGGGGCCCGCCTTTGGGCATTAGGAGGGACCGGGTATCAATACCTTCCCATCAGCTTGCTCAGCGCGCGCTGCGCCTTCGCCAGAAGATACCCGCGCTTTGCCCGCCTCAGCCGCTGCACCATCTCTTTTTCAAGCTCCGGATCAGGCTGCATAAGACCGTAGGCTTTAAGGGCTTCTGTGAGTCCCTCTTTTTTGGCGTTTTCGTAAAATGGCTGCAGGTCTTCGGGGCCGTAGCTGCCGCGCGCTTCATATAATACACGCAGATCGTTGTAATGCCTTATGTCTGAAAGTGCCCTCTTTTCCGGCGCCGTGAGTACTTCAACGTTATAGCCTGTCATATTAAGAGCCGCATGCTGCAGCTCACTCATCTTATTCCAGGAGGAGCCTTCGCTCTGCATATATGCACCCATGCACTGCGGCAGGTAGTACATCTTCCCATACTGAAACAGCCAGAAGGTGATATTGTTATCGTCAAAGTTACGCGCGAGCGCACCCTTCGGGGTATGCTGTGCGTAGATATTCCGAAACATCAGCGCATTGGCCTGCAGAAACAGAAGCTTCCAGTATTGCTCCAGGCTGTATTTATGCTCCTTCGTCATGCGCATCAGCTTGTGCTTTTCGCCGTTTTCGTAAACCATCCACAGATTGTGGGCGCACATGATGCAGTCGCTGTTATGATCCAGCACATCCGCCATCTTCTGCAGCCGTTCTTTATCCGTATAATGGTCATCCCCGTCTAAGAAGCAGCAGTACTCCCCGCGTGCCTCCTTCAGGATATTGAGTCTGTTGGCAGCGGCGCGGTGCACGGGATTGTATTTTACTCCCGCCTGCCTGGGCATGGTGAATATCCTTATCTTTCCGGGATATTTATCCGCATAGCGCTTAACGATACCTACGGTATCATCCGCCGATCCGTCGTCGCCCACTATCAGCTCATACCCAAAGCTGCATTCCTGACCCAGCACGCTCTTTAAGGCCTGCTCTATCACGCCTTCCAGCTCATAAGTTGTGATCAGCACGCTGACCTTTATCTGCTCTGCCATAAACTGATATTATACCACATTTCTGCCGTTCTTTCCACTTTTGCGGCTTATCCCTCCAATTTATCCAAAGGGTTAAAGACGAAGTTGCAGCCGCCGGGCGTGCCGTCATCATAGCGCCACTCTACGGAGAATTCCAGATGATCGCCTATATGTACCAGCAGTACCCAATGCTCCGTATTCATATCATCTGCTTCCATCTCGTAACAGGAATAATCTTCGTAATATTCCAGCTCTGTCGGCTTAAGGGTATATTCCCTTGTGCCCGTACCGTCGATCACGGTATATGTCACCGTGTCATCATTATTAAAAACAAGGTATCTGTCAAATCCGTCTTCATCGGCGGTCATATACTGGCCTTCGGCTTCAAGGGACACACATTTCCATTCCGTACCCTTTAACTCGACCGCATCCTGCTTGGACGCATATTTGGGATACTCATTTACCAGACACAGTCTGGGACATTCTCCATCCGTTCCCGCGTCATCCATGGGTATCGCATAATAAGCGTAAGATTCGGGATAGTATGCATAGCGCCAGCCTATATCCTCTTCCTCCAGGCGGTGTCCGGTGGCCTTTATCAGAAATGCGGTCTTATCCAGCACCACGCTCTCGAGCATCGTATCGTACCAGGAGGGCTCCATATTCTCATAGATCATGTACTTGCTTATGACCGTAGCCCCGTAAGGACTGTCATAGTAGACCAGATCACCGTAATAGCCATCGCTCAGCCCCACGGTATTTGTCTTGGCATTGTAGAAGCCCACATCGCCGCTCTGATCTACCAGCATACTGGGTTCTGACCCTTCGGATGTTTTGTTATTGGCATTCGTTACCTCAATATCTTCAAGGCTCTGCGCTTTACCCGCCTGCATCTTATAGCCTTCCCAGGCGGAAAGGAAATGTCCCGTGCCTTCATAATAACCCACGGTCAGATATACCGTATCTCCGTGCGGCTCAAACTCTATCAGCACGGGGATAGTCCATGCATCGTATATTTCCGCCGGCTTGACAAAGGTGCCCAGGCTCGTCTCCGTACCGTCTGCCGCATAGGATACGAACTCAAATCTTCCGGCATCATCGTCTATCTTCCGTACAGCTATCAGCTGATCCTGAGCAAACCCGTACACATCTAAAAGGCCGTTTACACTATACAGCTTATCCTTGCCCTCATACACACTGTAGGACATGTTGTAATCGGTATCGTACTCCATTACGGCCAGGAAGTTTCCGTCGTCGCTCACATCCACGATATTGTTGCCTGCACAATATGTCGTGCTGCTCATCCCTACAGGGTCGTAGCAGTTAATGCTGCCGTTACCGTCTGCCAGCAGCAGTCCCTCCACACAGGCATACATACGGCCGCTGCCCTGCACATCCATCACGTCGCTAAAGCCCTGTGTATCCAGATCATACACAGCCAGAACAGAGGACGCATCCGCATTCTCGCCATTCAGAAACTCCGCAAACAGCGCAGATTGAGGCATGCCTTCCGGCCTTATCACACGGTAATAGACTTTCCTTCCTGCCCTTACAAAGTATCCGCCGTTACCCTCTATCTCGCTTTGCATAAATTCCGACGAAAACACCCCCGGTGCATCAACATCGATCGAATCCGGATGCTGTGGCATATCATCCGGTGTGGGCGCCGCGCTCTCCGTAGGTGTTGTCTGTGTCTGCGTATCACCCGGGGTATATACACCACGCGGATCACCGCTGCCCGTATCGCAGCCGCCTAATATCCCCAGCGACAATGCGAGCATCGTAAGTCTTAACAGTCTCTTTTTCATTATCCCTCTCCTCATATCCACGCCTGATATACAGGCACAAAACTACAGCTTGACATTATACCATAAATACCGCTTTATTTCACCCTTAAAATAAAAGTGGCGAAACAACGGTATAAATGATAGAATATCGGAAGCACACATAAAAGGAGACCATCGACTTGAGCAGACTGATACTTGCGGAATACCAGGGAAGAAGAGATACAGAAGGAAAGGCCGTGGGACACGCTCCCAAAGTACTTAGCGACTATGCGTCTCTGATATCGGATGATATCGATATAAGCATACTGGCTCCGCGCTGCATATTATCCGCCTGCGACAGATCCGTGAGCACGGGTGCAAAAGTGCTGCCTCACAGCATACTCATGAAGTCCGGCAACAGCGTATTCACAAAGATCTGGAACAAGTTAAAGATGTTCGCCAATATAAACATCATACTGAAATCCGACGCAGACAGCGTATGGTTCTTTAACACCGAATACTATCTGATGCTCTATCTGGCTCTTTTCGGAAACAAAAACAAGCGCATAATCTGCACTCTCTTTATGGAGAATTTCGGCAGGGGCCTGAGTGGAAAGATCAAACAGTTCTTTTTTAACCGTGCGCAGAAAAAGATGAGCCTTATCATCTCCGCAGGGCAGAATTTTTCATTTAAAAATGTTCCTTCCGTATTCATCCCCGATTACTACTGCGATGATGCGGAATATGCTCCTTACAGAAAGACCGTGCGCCTCAGGCAGGCTGTGTGCCTTGGCACCATGGGGAGTGAAAAGCAGATAGAAGAAATGGTGGCGGCGTTCACACGAAACGGCTATCCTCTTATCATAGCCGGCCGCTTCTACGATAAGGAGAGGCTTAATAAACTTAAGGCTGCTGCCGGCGATAACATAACGATACGTGACGAATACTTATCCCGCGAAGAATATCTAAAGCTCCTGGGCAGCTCAAGCTATGTGGTACTGCCCTACGCCCCCACGCAATACGCCACCCAGACCTCCGGCGTATTACAGGAAGCAGTCTTTTCCGATACCGTTCCCATCAGCTTTTCCGATGTGCTGAGCGGCAACGGCATTAAGGGTATAAGTTTTGAAAACTGGGATGAACTTAAGTCCGACGGTGACTTCCTCTACACCGATTCCGATGATATCATAAGTCTCACTGAGCTGCGCGGTGAATATGCCCGCCTGCGAAAAGAGATCTATTCAAAAGACGCTTATAAGCAGAAGCTCATAAGCGCCCTTAAACCTTCCTGTTGATATAGCCTTCCGTAGCATTCTCCCGCGCATGCACCACTGCGGGATTGCCTATCACTATGCTGTGGTCGGGAACATCAAAGTTCACATATGCTCCCGGTGCTATCATCACATCATTTCCTATCTTTATCCCGCCCACTATAACGGCGTTTGTACCTATCCACACTTCATCGCCTATCACGGGCGTTCCTTTTTTCGCACCGCGGTTGGCCTGGCCTATCGTGATACCCGTGGAGAGATTTACATTCCTTCCGATCACCGCATCGGGGTGGATTATGATCCGGCCCAGGTGCCCTATATAAAGCCCCGGTCCCGCTTCCACCTCCGGCGGTATCAGTATGTGTGTCCGCTCCGTGAGCCTCTCAAGCTTAAGAGCAAGCAGCTTTCCTTTTAGCCCGCCTTTTTTGCGGTAATAGGATGCCTGTCTCCACAGTCTGAGATACTTCATCTGGAGCGGAAAGAAGAATTTCTCCTTTGATGAAAGGGGCAGCTCATATACCCTTTTCATATCCGATTCTATCAGTTGTCTTAACTCTTTATCCAAAAGGATCAGCCTTCCCGACTAAACTGCGATATGAATTTCCATGCAGCCTCGTTGGTATGCTGCCTGCACTCATGTACCTGCTCGCTGATGCTGGCAAAAGCGGTACGGCACACACCGTCTTCGCTGTCGTAATAACGGATGGTAAGCGTGCTGCCCCTGCTCTCGTCTTTAACCTTCTCTTCGCGGTCGGGCTTCATGCCGTAGATGGGTTCTTCCCACTTATCCTTGTCCTCAAACTTCACATCAAAGCTGCATTTGCACTTATTTACCTTTGCAGCGTACTGCACTCTCTCAAGACACTGCTCTCCCTGGTTAGGCAGCTCGGGCAGATGCGACTTTTCCCCGCCGGAATAAAAGAGCGGCACGGGTACATCCATATTGATGCCGTCCTCTATGGACTTGCCGAACATATTGTTGTGGACCGGGAAGAGCGCGCTCGCGGGCATCATGCCTGCAAAGAGCTGCGGGTACTCCTGGAACAGATCCCAGGTCTTGCCACTTCCCATTGAGAAGCCTGTCGCATAGATACGCTTATCGTCGATCTTATATCTCTTCTTTATCTCTTCGATGAATTCCACCGCTTCGGTTGCGGTTATGAACTGGTGATTATCGACTGCGATGTAGAAGAAGTCATTTTTATGGCATACCTCCCACCAGCCGGCTACGAAGGTAAGATACATAGAAGAATCCCCGCCGCCGTGGAAGCCCAGCACCATGGGAACAGGCCCCTTATCAAAGATACCGTTATTGTAATATGCAAAATAACCTATCTTGTGGGTAGGCTGATCCTTGATGATCCTGTTATCGGGAGATGTCTTTACCGTTACGATACCGCAGTCTTCGGTCATATTGAGCGCTTCAAAGTCGGGCTCAAATTCCATATGCCCGCACCACATCTTGAACTTGCGCACAAAGCTCTTAAAGTCGTCCTTATAATCTGCCTTATCCTTGATCAGCAGATTCTCACAGCCTTCAAATGCTGCATTGATATCCGCGCTGTTACCCACGCTTAAGATACCGATATCTTTTCTTTCAACATCGGGCTTTACGCTCAAGCCTTCCATGGAGCACATTGCAGGCGTGATCTCTCCGGGTCCCCAGAGATACTCACCGTCTATCTTCTTAAGGAGATTCTTTGCGACATAATCAGCGGATGCGCCGTAGCTGTAGATATCAGCCCTGAAGATCGCACCCCTTACGAAGTATCCCTTGAATTCCTGCGTAAAGAAGTCCGTTATCTCCACGATACCGTCTTTATAATCGGGATTCATCTTTACCTCGGCGATGACCGAAGCATACAGCTCCTGTGTCTGATCCGCCCAGGAACCTTTGGTGGGATATATAAAGAATACACCGGCATCCACCTTTGCGGCAATGTCCGATAAACCACTCTCGTTCGCGAAAGCTATAGCTTCATCGCGTGTTTTTTTGTTTTCCTCGAATACTAAAAGCAGCGGCTGGCGGAATGTATAATTGTTCGTTGCCGAATCGATATCATTCGCCGGAATATAAGCCTTTAAAAAGAACTTCTCAAACTCGTGCTCCCAGTACTTACCCCCATCCGGCAGCTCAGTAACTGCCGGTCTTTCCATCATTGGCATTTTGCTTTTACCCCCTCAGATAAATATTTACATTACCTCTTTGATATTTCTTACGATCTCTTCCTCATTGAACGGTTTGTTGATGAAGCGTTTAGCACCGGTCTTTAAAGCTTTGATCAGCTTATCCTGCTGTCCTGCTGCCGTTACCATTATCACCTTTGCCTCTGCATCAACCTTGAGAATCTCCTCTAAGGCTTCAAGTCCGTCCATTACCGGCATCGTTATATCCAGAGTGACTACAGCGGGTTTATACTTCTTAAACGCTTCCAGGCCTTCTGCGCCGTTGGCTGCTTCCGCCACCACCTTCAGTCCGGCTTTTTCCAGTATGCCTCTCATCATCATTCTGGACATTCTTGAATCATCGACTATGAGCGCGGTATTCTCGCCGCCTGCCGCCACATTATCTGCCTGCGCTGTCACGGCACCGGTATTCTCCGGAGTCTCACCGGCTGTGAATTCCGAATCAACGGCCAGTACTATATCCACCTTGTTTCCTTCAAGATAAACGGGTATCACATAGAAATCGCCCACGGCCTTCTGTGCCTTGAAGCTTAAAGGAGGCTCCATATCGATATTAACGCCTGCCTTACTCTTCTCCGTTACGAACAGACCGCTGGTCACGTTTATGAACTCGCTTACGGCATCGAAAGTATCCGCATCCGTCGCTGCCTTATCACAGTGTGAGAAGCTGTTTCCTATCTTAAGGAAGCCGCCCTTATCTTCCTCTTCGGCTATGCCTATGAAGATGTTATGGTCTCCGTTCATCTCCTGTGTGGACAGCTCCGCATAGCTCAGCTCCTTAACATGCGAAGCCTTCTCGATATAGAAATCGGAAGATACAAATCTCACCAGATTCCTTATCACCAGTCCTGCTATATCTTTAACATAAGGCTTTGAAGAGAACACGAACAGAGGCATCAGCTTATCGATATCGTCAGCCTTTAATGCCTCCAGCTCTTCATCGGAAAAGCCCATATCCTTTTTATAGATCTTGAGGAATTCTTCTATGTCGCTGTTGGTAAGGCGGCTTAGGGATGTCGTAAGTTCGATAAACTGCATGTAGGCATTTCCCTGCTTTGACAAAAGATCCACGATCTGGTCGGGACTTAAGAGTTCCATATCAACAGCGATATCGCCGAAGCGCTTATCCTGCTGCTTCTGCATCTCGTTGATCTCCTCAACCTGCGCCTCGGTCAGTATCCCCTCGGATACCGCGATGGTTCCCAGCTTAACCCTGACTGTCTTTTGTTTCTCGATGATCTGCCTCAGTATATCGTCAGTTATAGCCTTTTTTTCTACAAGATATTTTCCGAAAAGTTGAATGAACATATTCATACACCCCCATAAATATTGTCACATAGTTAATAATACCACATTTATGGTAAAAAAGAAAGAAAAAGACGATGTTTAATCCCTCTTTTTTGTACATTATGTAATATCACGGCCGCACCGAGCCGCGATATTACAGGCTTAGGATATGCTTATTTGATCAGCTCAAGTGTCTGTCTCGCGATAGCCAGCTCTTCGTTGGTGGGAACCACCATAACGGTCACCTTGCTGCCGGGCTCCGTAACGATAAGCTCTTCACCGCGTACCTTAAGCTTTTCATCATCTATTATCGCGCCAAGATATCCCAGATATTTGCATACGCGGGTCTTTACGCCGTAGCTGTTCTCGCCTATGCCGGCGGTAAATGCTATGATATCAACGCCCTGCATTGCCATTGCATAGGAGCCTATGTATTTAGCCACGCGGTAGCTGTATGCATCCAGGGTCATTGCTGCCAGATCATTTCCGTTATCGGCTGCATCACACAGATCGCGGAAATCACTGGAAAGCCCGTTTGATAAGCCCAGCACGCCGCTCTTCTTATTCAGCACGTTGTTCATCTGTGCGGGAGTAAGACCTTCTTTCTCACAGATGAAGTCAAAGATCGCGGGGTCCATGTCACCGCTCCTGGTACCCATGAACAGACCTTCAAGGGGAGTAAGACCCATGGAAGTATCTATGCACTCACCGTTCTTTACGGCAGATATGGATGCGCCGTTACCCAGGTGGCATACTATTATCTTAAGATCCTTACGGTCCTTGCCAAGTATCTCTGCCGCACGTGCGGAAACATAGTCATGGCTGGTGCCGTGGAAACCGTAACGGCGGATCTTGTATTTCTCATAATACTCATAGGGAAGACCATACATATAAGCCTTTCTGGGCATGGTCTGATGGAAAGCCGTATCGAACACTGCCACCTGGGGAACGCCGGGCATATTCTTTTCGCAGGCATGAATACCTATCAGGTTAGCGGGATTATGAAGAGGTGCAAGGCTGCTGAGCTCCTCGATATCCTTGATGACACTGTCATTGATGATTACTGCCTTGTTGAACTTCTCACCGCCATGTACCACGCGGTGGCCTACAGCGCCTATCTCCGAAAGGGACTTGATCACGCCATGCTCCGGATCGGTGAGCGTATCGATCACCATCTTTACAGCTACGGAATGATCGGGAATATCCGTCTTTATCACTACCTTATCCTTACCGGCAGGTGTATGCGTGAGCTCGCTGCCCTCTATGCCTATACGCTCCACAAGCCCTTTTGCCAGCACCTTCTCGCTTTCGGAATCGATGAGCTGGTACTTAAGTGAAGAGCTGCCGCAGTTGATAACAAGAATGTTCATTTTAGTTGTTCCTCCTTATTGTTAGACGGGCTTACAGCCCACATTGATCTAAATTATATCACTATAACCATGCTATGTCGAATTTGCTTCTCTCCTGTGACCCCTTTGGCGAATTATGCCATTTAGGTCACATGATCGGCTTTATTCCTGTGACTGTATTTGCGGTTTTCGTTATTTAGGTCACATGGCCGGCTTTATCCCCTTGATGGTGCAGCCGGATCTAAGTAGAGAAAAGATCTCTCCGATACTGTCTGCCGTGATCCGCTCTCCCGGTAACAGGATAGGACGGCCGGGGGGATAAGCCATTACAGTGCCGGCACTGATCCGGCCTGCGGCTTCCGCCAGCAATGCTTCCTCAGACTCTGCCTCCCAGGCGTCGCTTAAACTCATGGCTGTCAAAGCATCCTTAATACAGCGGATGCTGTATCCGTCTTCCCGTGCGAAAGTTCCTGCCCAGCCCTGCCATTTGCTGTCGATATCTTTCACTGCCTCAGCGAGCTTCTTATAGTCCTCATCTGTATCATATACGCTGCAGATCAGCAGCACATAGGCAGGCAGGGACATCTCGGGCTCGATGCCGCGCTTTCGCAATTCTTCGTGCAGCCTCACGCCGCTTACCCCATCCGCGGGACACAGCAGTATCTTGCAGGGTTCCGGAGAGATGCTCTCACCGTCATATGCGTCTCTTGATCTGATATTCTTAAGTCCCTTCAGGCTTTCGCTCAGCTGTCTGCGCCGTCTGAAGAATGCCTCCCAGTCATATGCGGCATTTATGCATTCATCCATTAACGCCATCAGCGAATATGAAGGGGAAGAAGTCTGATATGCGGACAGAAAAGCATTTGTACGCGATGCGCTAACCCTTTCTCCCTTTATATGCAAAAGCGCGGCCTGATTGGGGCAGGGCAGGGTCTTATGCAGGCTCATGACCACCATATCCGCGCCTGCTGCCACCGCGCACTTCGGGAATGCTCCCGACATCGCAAAATGCGCACCGTGGGCCGCATCCACTATCAGCTTTTTCCCTGCAGAATGAAGATAAGCTGCTATGGCTTCCACATCAGCCGTAAACCCCTCATAGGACGGGGATGTGATGAAGACCGCTTCGGCTTCGGGGTCCGCTTCAGCCGCAGCCTTAACACGCTCAAGGCTTACCCCGCAGCCTGCGCCGCTGTGAGGATCGCAATCCTCATAAATGTACGAAAGCTTAAGGTCCCTCAGCATCGCTGCATGATATGCGCTCTTGTGCGAAGCTCTCTGCATGATCAGATGTCCGCCGCGTTTTACGGCTGCGCTTATCGCAGTCAGAACGCCTACGGTACTTCCGTTGACCAGATAAAAGCAGCGGTCCGATCCGTATCGCTTCGCGGCACGCTCTAAGGCTTCCTTTATCATTCCTTCCGGTGCGTACAGATCATCAAGCCCCGGCAGTTCCGTTACATCTAAAGGATCAAGCCTGCCCTTATGTCCGGGCATATGAAAGGATACCATGCCCTTATCCGCATAATTTACAAGGTCTTTTTTCAGACTCATTTTCAGTCTCCCACAGCCACGCTGCTCATGAAGCGGTTACCGCTCTGCATGAAAAGCTTTGTGGCATCGCCGCGGCCTATCTTATATACCTGCTCTTTAGCAGCAGGATTCATGACAACCACGTTGTATTCATTATAGCCAACTATCAGCATGGCCGATCCGTCCTTAAGTTCTGCAAATACCGGCTCCTCATTTGCCACATAATACAGTACTGCATCCATCGGCACTCCCGAAAGATCCAGGATCTTCCGCCCGGGCATTTCCATCGTCCCCTTATAATCACAGCCCTCATAGGCAAACCAGGTCTCCAGGCAGGCATTACGCAGATCCTCCGGCTCGGTACCGGCTTCGATCACGGATCCGCTTATGGCCATTATCTGGTTCTTTGCAGGCAGAGTGGTGCGCCTGTAGATCGCAGTGCCCCTCGCATCACGTACCGCACCGCCGGCATCAAAAGCCTTTGCCACTGCATCATAGCAATATATGCAGCGTTCGCTTAAGCGCCCTCCGGCGAACAGATCGTAGCCTTCAACCTTAGTGTCGTTTTCTGTGGTTACAAGCCTGTCGCCTTCGTAGATCACCAGCTTGGGCTCCATAAGCTGCATGCTGCCCGTATCCACTTCACTTCTAAGCACCAGTCGTCTAATGGTCTCGTAAGTCTCTGTCACGGCGCTCTCAAGTGTATTCTTATCACTGCTGCCGGTATTGTTATCCAGTATCTGATCATCGGGCAGAGGTATCAGCATGCCGTTCTCATCATAAGTCATACGCCTTAGATTGATCATTTCGCCCAGCTGCTCGACGTCAGTGATATAAGTCCCATCCTGCCTGTATTCCTTTAATATCCTGCCGGTTTCTCCCCTTATGCTTAACATGTACATGGGGAAAAGCGTATGGCCGTTTTCATCGAGGGTGATGTCCCTTTCCCTGGCCACGCCGTATACCAGATCGCTCTCAAAGAAGGTTATGGGCCTTACCTTTTCACCGCTCTGCGCGTTTATCTCCGACAACAGGCCGTTTTTAAGGTTCATAATGCTTATCTTATCCGAAGAATAGATATCCCTGCCGTCCCCCCAAGCTACGGTCGTACCGTCGGGCGAAGTGATGAGTGCATCAGCCGGCAGATCATCCGCCATTTTCCTTATGTGTCTGTCGTGCAGGTCTATCTCCAGAAGATCCGCATCCTTTAAGATATAGAGCTTATTCTCACCGGCAAAGCACAGCCTGTTCATATCCTGCTTAAGCAGATCATAACCTCCGGCGTAAGGTACATACAGCATCTCTTCAACTGTATTTAACATACTGTCGTAATGATACACCGCTATACCCATGGTGCCCTCATGATTACCGCAGTTCATGTAGCCCCATACCCCGAAGATCACATCGCCGGTATCATCCACATTAAAGATACGTATGTTGTGCAGACGGCAGGTCTCACGGCGGTCATTAAGATCCTTACGGTAGAAGCCGAAGATGTACGCCAGTCTGTTTCCGCTGGAATCATAGGACATGAGTCTCCCGCAGTTTGAAAATGCCAGGATATGCCCGTCATCGCTCTCTTTTTTCTCTATAGTCTCCGGTACTATGCCCAGCTGTATCTTGTTGCCGGCTATCACATAGTTATCGGGATCGAACGCTTCCTCCATACGGCGGGTGAACTCCAGCAGATATATCCTCTCTTTGCCCAGTCGCATGCGGTAGAATTCTTCAGCAAAACAATATGCCTCCCTATCGCCTTCTTTTATCTTTACCGTGTATTCGAGCACTATCTGCGCCGAATCCTCATCGATCTCCCTTACCTTTGCCCTTGCTTTGATCGCGCGTTCCACATCCAGGCTGCCCCAGCTTACCTGCTCGGCGCTTGAATGTATATCAACATATGTGAAGCTGCTGTTATCTCCATGCTTATTGCTCTCCAGATAAGTGGGCAGCTCCGTCTTGGCCTTTGCTTTGTCAAAAGTGGTGTTATGGAAATAGAAAGCGTAATCCAGCTTGCTCCACAGAGAATGCGAACTCATGGGGATCACGCGGGTATAATACCTCAGCAGTTTTCCGCCTGAGGTCTGCAGTAAGAAACATAATGAATATTCGGTCCTGTCCTTCATCAGGTCCTTTAAGGTGACGCTTCCGCTCACCGTATCCGCCGCCCTGGCATAATCAAAGATCTGGCTCTCCTCTATCAGACGTTCGTCCTGAAGGGACCGCAGCTGAAAGGAAAGACGCTCCACTTCATTGCCGTGCATTTCTATCTTAAAGTCAAG
>JAEEGL014536548.1_pt1 | contig 21086 bp, 12 predicted proteins | sample 9134231 | NCBI WGS metagenome assembly JAEEGL01 (sample SAMN16246548, study PRJNA631951) | gut metagenome | biome: gut microbiome; feature: rumen; material: fiber-attached | host: Bos | place: Iran: Karaj | collected 2018-10 | reverse complement strand
TCATGAATGACAAGAAAACAGCATAACGCAGAAAACAAAATGCAAGAAAACTATTAGCATGTTTTTTAATGTTTTGTTTTTTCCAGTTAAAGAGTTTTCATTACAACGATGTTGTGAGTTTTCCAAACGTCTTGCCAAAGATGTTGTTTTCTGTTGATTAATAGAATGAAACAGAAAACGCACATGATATGTGCATGAAAAACGGGTCATGAATGACAAGAAAACAGCATAACGCAGAAAACAAAATGCAAGAAACCTATTAGCATGTTTTTTAATGTTTTGTTTTTCCAGATTTATAGATAAATTTAGGTAAATATCGAATTTATGTTTAAAAACAAATTTAATAGAATGGCAAACCGATTTTATATTAAATTGTTTTCACTATATTTGCAATAGAAATATGTAATAGAAATGAGCGGCTTAGTTATAATACCGACATACAATGAGAAAGAAAATGTGGAAAACATATGCAGAGCAGTCTTTGAATTGCCTGAGGGTTTCCATGTGTTGATCATTGACGACGGTTCGCCAGACGGCACAGCAGACATTGTCAAAAGAATGATGCAGGATGAGTTTTCAGACCGTCTGTTTATTATTGAAAGACCAGGAAAACTTGGTCTTGGCACAGCGTATCTTACTGGATTCAAGTGGGCAATTGAGAAAAAGTACGATTTCATTTTCGAGATGGATGCAGACTTCTCTCATAATCCGTTGGATTTAAGAAAGCTATATGCAGCCTGCAACGAAGAAGGTGCTGATGTCGCAATCGGATCACGTTACGTAACTGGAGTGAATGTTGTGAATTGGCCAATCGGACGAGTATTGATGTCGTATTTTGCATCGAAGTATGTAAGAATAGTCACAGGAATGAACATCCACGACACCACAGCCGGATTCAAATGTTACCGACGTGAGGTGTTGGAAACAATCGGTTTGGATACAATCAAACTCAAAGGTTATGGTTTCCAGATCGAGATGAAATATACTGCTTACAAATGTGGATTTACCATCAAAGAAGTTCCTATTATCTTCATCAACCGAGTGTTGGGAGTATCTAAGATGTCTGGAGGAATTTTTGGAGAAGCATTGTTTGGTGTGATGGGATTACGTCTACGAAGCCTGTTCAAGAAATATCCGCAGAAGCAGCAAAAATCTAATTAGGAATTAGGAAAAACTATTTTAATAATATGAATACAATATTGATCAAGGATGCCAAAATCATTAACGACGGCACCTCATATAAAGGATCTTTATTAATTGAGGGTGAGAAAATCTCCAAGATTTTTAGAGACAATATTCCAGACAGTGTATTGAAGAGTGCTACTGTCATTGACGCTGACGGCAAGTGGGTTTTGCCTGGTGTGATCGACACACATGTACATTTCCGTGAGCCAGGACTTACAGAGAAAGGTGATTTTGAGAGTGAGAGCCGTGCTGCTGTAGCAGGTGGTGTCACTACTGTGTTTGATATGCCTAACACAAATCCTCAGACTACAACTGCTGCATTGGTTGAGCAGAAGGCTGAGATCGCAAGCAAGAAATGTTTGACTAATTATGGATTCTACATTGGCGCTACAAACGAGAATGTGGATGAAATCAAGAATATCGATCCTAAGGCTGTTGCCGGTGTGAAGATTTTCATGGGAATAAGCACTGGAGGAATGTTGGTGAACTCTAAGCAGAGTCTTGAGGACATTTTCGCTTCAGCTAAGGTTCCTGTTGTGACTCACAATGAGGATGAGGCTATGATCAAGGCTAACACTGAGGCTATCAAGGCTAAATATACAGAAGGTCAGGTGCCTATTTCAGAGCACATGTTTATCCGTTCTTCAGATGCTTGCTACAAGTGTACATCATATGTAATCGACCTAGCTAAGAAGCACGGTACACAACTTCATGTCCTTCACTTGTCTACAAAGAAAGAGATTGCGTTGTTTGAGCGTAATGTCGATATTGAGAACAAGAAGATCACAGCTGAGGTTTGCCCTAACTACCTATGGTTTGATGAGACAGACTACGACAGATTGGGTGCGAAGATCAAGTGTAATCCAGCAATCAAGAAGGAGAAGAGCCGTGAAAACTTGCTTAAGGGTCTTGAGCAGGGAAGCATCGATACAGTAGCGTCTGACCACTCCCCTCACCTATTGAGCCAGAAGGAGGGTGATGCTTTGACTGCAACATCTGGTATACCAAGCATCCAGCACACATTGCCAATGATGCTTCAGCTTGCAAAGAAGGGTAATTTCACTCGTGAGCAGGTGGTTGAGAAGATGTGTCACAACCCAGCTAAGATTTTCAAGGTTGAGAAGCGTGGTTTCATCAGAAAGGGATATTATGCGGATCTTGTGATTGTATCACCTGATGATCCATACACAATCGAAGAGAAAGACTTACTTTACAAGTGTGGTTGGTCGCCAATGGTTGGTGAGCAGCTTCAATACAAAGTGACTCAAACTTTTGTCAATGGTAACCTTGTTTATGATGAGGGTAAAATCAATGGCGATAAGAAGGGTCAGAGAGTAAGCTTCGACAGATAATAAAATTCGAAGTGCAAAATTCTAAATGCTAGGTTTGGCATTTTAGGATTATAATTTAATTTCAACGCTAAATGAAAAAGAGATTAACGTATAACGAGTTCAGGTTGTTGCGCGACAATCTCCCTCATGGAGCAATCGACACAATAGCCAATCGTTTGGGAATCACAGCAGACGAAGTAAGGTTCTACTTTCATGCGACTGCTGAGGATGGAGTGCCAACAATCTCCGGTGTTCATCACGAAGAAGGCCCCGATGGAGGTTTCGTTGAACTGGATGATTTGACAATCCTTGATGCGGCGTTGGAATTGATAAATAAAAAATAAGCATCATAAGATTCCCCCTTATAGGCGTAAATGTACGTCTATAAGGGGATTTTTATAAAACACATGATCTCAGTTGTCGTAAACGAGGTATGCCAAGAGCGTAATGCTTTTTCCACGCCATTACAGGATGTCCGCAATGACAATCTGTAGAATCAAATGGACAACACCTAAATTTTAGAAAAAATAGTGTCACTTAGAAAAATCTTTACACTGATTCTTTCTTTATTTCTTTTGCTGGCTAATGCCGAGGTTATGCATACTGAAAGATTTTCGGAGCACAACAGCGGTCTGCCGTCTATGGCTACTGGTGTGGCAAAAGGTAATGATGGATTTGTGTGGGTGTCGACACTTGATGGTATATGCAGGTATGATGGCTATCAGTTCAAGACCTATCGTGCCAATCCGTCGGACTACAACACATCTATCAGTAATCAGTTCATAAAGATTCTTTGTATTGACAACACTACATTCGCCTTGCTTAACAATAATGGCCAGGCTTTCATTTTTTCCGCTAAAGACAAAAGTTTCAGACTTTATCCTTCTCCAGAACGTTTCAACGCATCTGATTTTTTCTATGTCACTGATATCTCGTTAGATGCGGATAAAAACCTGTATCTTGTTTCCCCAAATAAAAAATTGAAAATCCCGTATGGGCAGGAAGATGAAGTAGACGCAGGGAACGCCAAACTGCTCAGCGTCAACAGCTATTATGCCGCTGATACTGTCGGAGTCAGTTGGAATATAGAAGGTGGTGCTTTGATCAAGAAGGTTGAAGGAAACCCGTCTTTCATCCGTAAGAAAATCACAACTGTTGATTCTTATTCGACATTCAATGATGTCGTTTGCACTGCCACAGACGCGGATGGCAACATCTGGATCGCATTGCAGAGTTCGGAAGTGGCTATAATGTCTCCGAATGACAATGTAAAATTTTTGTCGGAGACCGGCTCAACAGAAGCTTTCCACACTCAGTTCGACAAGATCAACACTATAGAGGTCAGCCGACAAGGTGGTGTGTGGCTTGGTGGAGACAACGGCGTCTACAGGGTGATAAAGGATGGTAACGGATATAAAACGACAAAATATGAGAAGAAAAACTGTATTGTGACTGATATTCTGGAGGATTCACGCAAGAATATATGGGTGGCGACAGAGAGAAAAGGTCTGATGCTTCTTGTGGAATCAGCAAAGGATAGTTTCATCACAATGGAGAATGAATGGAAATTTTCCTACCCTCCTACTCTGTTCAAGATAAACTGTTTGTTTGAGGATTATCAGGGAGTCGTATGGTTGGGCTCTCCTGATGGTATAACATTGTTAGACAATCAGTTCGATAAACCTGCTGATATCAAATTCTTCTTCTATAATTCAGAAACTACCAACCTGCAATATTCTTTTATCACGGATATCAAGGAAGATGATGAGCATAAAATATGGATCTCCACATTTGGTGGCGGAATATACTACTGTGGAAGCGACAGAATGCTTGGAGTCCCTCTTGAATTGCAGAAATTGGATCTGGTGAAAGAGCCGTTGGATTCAGAGATTGTGTTGGCTCTCTACCCTACCAAGAATTCTAGAATCTGTGTGCTGACTCAGAAATCATTTGTCGTGATAAACAGCAAGAGCGACAAGACTCAATATTTTAACTTCGGTAATGGAGCCGTCCTCCGAAGCAATTCGATCAAGCGTCATACGAATGATATGGTGACAATTGCGTCGAATTCAGGCTTTTATATAGTCAACACTTCACAATTGAATCAAATTGAGTATGATCCTTCTATCATCCTGTCGGAATTCAAATTTTTGAAGAGTGCTGACGACGAGGATAATATGGATGACATCAATACAGTCAGCAATGTAGAGCTGGAACATGACAACAAGGATTTCTCTATCCGTTTCGCAAGCACAGACTATCGTTCTGGCACACAGATTCGTTATGCCTACCGTCTATACCCATTCAGTGATAAATGGACTTACACGAATGAGCCAGTAGCGTCTTACACTAATATCCCTTATGGAAAATATGAATTGACTATCAGATGCACCAACAGCGATGGCAATTGGAGCAGTCACGAAAGGAAATTGAATATCACCGTCTTACCATCTAATTGGGAGACTCCATGGGCATATCTCCTGTATTTTTTGATTCTTTGTCTTTTCATTGCGGGAATTGTGTACGCATATAGCCGTTTCTATCGTCTGCGTACAAAAATGGAGCTCGACGCTGAATTGAGCGAGGAGAAGATGAGATTCTTCACTGATATCTCCCATGAGATTCGTACTCCATTGACTTTGATTTCCGCTCCTATTGAGAAGTTGAGTTCAAGTCAGACACTTACGGATGAAGAGCAGAAACTTGTCGGTGTGATGAAGAAGAATACACAGCGAATGACGAAGATGATAGACCAGTTGCTTGATTTCAGCAAGTTCTCTTCTCATCATATCGAGCTGAATCTAAACAAATTCAAGATTTCGGATATATTCGACAGCCTTTCGAAGATTTTCCAGACGAAGAGTCAGGAAAAGAATATAACTCTTTCGTTTGCAAATAATGTCGGAGACGCTCCTATTATTGCCGATTATGATAAGATGGAGACGGTGATGATAAACCTTGTGTCGAATGCGATGAAATTCACTCCTGTCGACGGTAACATCATAGTCGGAGCAAATAAGGATGGCGATAATTTGATCCTGACGGTTACCGATAACGGCTGTGGAATTGATAAAAAAGAGTTGTCGTCGATCTTCAACAGGTTTATGACGAACAGCCACAACATGGAGCTAGGCAAAGGAATCGGACTGTCGATTGTAAAGGAGATTGTGGACAAACATGGTGGAAAAATCACCGTCGACAGCGAAAAAGGCAAAGGCTCGAAATTCACAGTGACTATTCCTATGAGCAATGCCTCTTATGTGGAGAAAGATTTCTACGACGAGAGTCCTACACAAACAGAGAGCGTCCATTCGCATAGCAATTACACGATTCTTATCAATGAGGATAATGCCGAGTTGCGACGCTTCATCGTCGATACTTTGTCTGGCGACTACACGGTAATCGAGGCTGAGGATGGCAGAATCGGTGTGGAAAAGACGAAGGAATATATGCCGGATCTTGTGATCACCGACATCATGATGCCACACATGAATGGCCAGGAATATTGTGCGGAAGTGAAGCAGTATGCCGACACTTCACATATCCCTGTGGTGATGCTTACTGCAAAGACAGATATGCAGAGCAAACTTGATCTGCTTAAGATCGGAGCTACCGACTATATAACCAAGCCGTTCAGCATGGCATATCTGAAGGCAAGGATCGCCAATATCATTTCCGAAAGAGAGATGCTACAGCGATTCTATCAGAAATCGTTGATCGAGGCAGACAAGGATATTGTTGTTGAGAAGAAAGATGCGGAGTCGCCAGATATGCGTGAGGCGAGCGCGATCATTGATGCGGTGACGGAGATAATTCCGGATTTTGATGCCACTGTGGATACTCTTGCCGACAAGTTGAAGATCTCACGCACTGCCCTATCCGCCAAGTGTAAGACATACTTCAGTCTGACTCCAAATGAAGTGATACGTGATGTCAGATTACGCAGAGCTGTGGAGTTGATGAAGACCACAGATATGAATATCCAGCAGATCTCGATCGAGATAGGTATTTCCGACCAAAGATATTTCTCACGTGTTTTCAAGGCTAAATACGGAGTGACTCCGAGTGAGTATCGAGGAAATGCGTAATTCATAATTGTCGGGATGACATTTTACGCTGTCAGCATTAGCCGTCGCTTAAATGCAAAAAATCTTTCGTGTCTCACAAAATTTCAATAATTTTACCCAAATAAAATTGACAGACTTAAATATATATGGATAGTTCACACAGCCAAATTGTTTCTCTTATCTGGAATATTGCGGATGATGTTCTCCGTGATGTCTTCCTTCGTGGTCAGTATCGTGATGTAATTCTACCGATGGTGGTGTTGCGTCGACTTGATGCTCTTCTTGAACCTACCAAAGCTGAGGTGGAAGAGGAAATAAAGGAGAATGGCGGTGTGGATGACATTGATGAGGGTATCTTCACTGATATCACTGGTCTGTCTTATTTCAACACTAGCAAATGGACATTGAACCGTCTGAAATCACAGGCTACAGACAATAACGACCTGCTTTACAATAATTTTGTGGAGTATCTGAACGGCTATAGTGAGAATGTCCGTGATGTGCTAAAGAATTTCGAATACTACAACAAAGCCAGGAAACTTGCCGACAACGACCGTCTTCTTTCCATGATCGAGCGTATCACTGATCCCCGTATCAATCTGACGGATAAGGAAGCTACAGATCCGGATGGCTTGATTCTGCCTGCCCTTACAAATATCGGAATGGGCACGGTGTTTGAGGAACTGCTTCGCAAATTCAACGAGGAGAACAATGAGGAGGCTGGTGAACACTTCACTCCACGTGATGCCATCTCTTTGCTCGCCCACCTGATTTTCGAACCTGTCAAGGATAATCTTCCAAAGATCATCACTCTCTACGACCCTGCTTGTGGTTCGGGTGGTATGCTGACGGAAGGTCGTGAGTATCTGTTGGAAATCGGAGTCAAAAGCAATGCTATCCAGCTTGCCGGCACGGAGATAAACCCTGAGACATACGCTATCTGTAAATCCGACCTGATCATCAAAGGTGTGGATCCAAGCGGAATGAAACTTGGCAACACTATCACTGAGGATTCTTTTGCGGACAAGTCTTTCGGATATATGCTGACTAATCCTCCTTACGGAAAATCGTGGAAAACAGACAAAGAGAAAATTTATCACGACAAGGCTCTGCTCGACAGCCGATTTGAACTGAAACTGACCAATTTCGCAGGAGAGGAAGAGGTCTTAGACTGTACCCCACGTACATCTGACGGTCAGCTTCTGTTTATTTTGGAGGAGGTCGACAAGATGAAACCATTGACGTTTCAGCCACAGGGATCCCGCGTCGCATCCATTCATAATGGATCCAGCCTATTTACCGGAGACGCAGGAAGTGGTGAGAGCAATATCCGTCGCTACTTGATAGAGAATGATTTGGTGGATGCCATTATCCAATTGCCTAATAATATCTTCTATAATACAGGTATCTCCACATACGTATGGATTCTCACAAACAAAAAAGCGGAGAATCGCAAAGAAAAGGTACAGCTTATCGACGCTTCACAAGCTTTCGAAAAATTGAGAAAGAATCAGGGATCACGAAACTGTACCATCTCAGACCAGTTCAGAGACGCCATTTTGAAGGTGTATATGGATTTTGTGGAGCAAGAGGCGACGGAAGAGACAAAGCTTGGATCCAAGATCTTCGACGGTGATGATTTCCGCTACTTCAATGTCACGATTGAGCGACCATTGCGTCTGAAAAGCCAGTTCAACGCTCTCAAGATAGATGAGATGCTGTTCGACAGTTCTGATATGGAAATGAGCAAATGGCTATACCAGACCTATGGAAATCGAGTGTTTGACGGACTTGATTCAGAGATTCCGAACATCAAGGAGTATCTGAATGAGAATGAGATAAAGATGACGGATAAGAAGCTCGCCACCCACGTCGACCCGAAAAAATGGAAAGAGAGAAACGATCTTCAGCTTGTGGCTAAATCACTTATGCATGCCATCGGAACAGATGTCTACATGAATTACAATAAGTTTTCCGACTTGATCGCAGAGAAAGCGAAGAGTCTGGACATTAAAGTTTCAGCTTCTGTACTTAATTCAATAGCAAAGGTGATGTCTGAAACAGATCCTAATGCAGAGCCAGTAGTGAAGAAGATACACAAAGCCAACAGCAAGGATATAGAGAAATTGGAGAGTGTATATGGCATTAACGAGAATATGCTTGCGGACTATGGCTATATAAAGGGCGACAAAAACACTTATATCGAATACGAGACCGACAGTGACCTTCGAGACAGTGAGAAGATACCGGTGAAAGAAGACATCTACGAATATTTCCAGAGAGAAGTCCGTCCGTATGTCGACGACGCATGGATCAACCTACCACCTACCAAGATAGGCTGTGAGATCAGCTTCAACAAGTATTTCTACAAGCCAGCTCCACTTCGTTCCCTAGCCGAGAATGAAGCGGATATTCTTGCTCTCGACGAGCAGAGCCAGGGATTCATCAAGTCGTTATTTAATTTGAAGTGATATGACAAGTGAGGATTTGCAAGATATAATACTTTGTGGTGAAACAACCACTGTGCAATTCAAGCAGAATTTTACTACACAAAAGAAAATCGCTGATGAAATGGTGGCTTTTGCCAACTCACGAGGTGGAATGATTATTTTTGGCGTAGAAGATAAAACTGGGAATCTTTATGGGTTGACGTACGACGAACTGCAGACAATTTCACGCGAATTAGGAAATACTGCTAACGAACAAATCCGTCCGACCATCTATATAGAGACCGAAGTGGTGAAGATTGAAGAAAAGCATTTTTTGGCTTGTCATGTAAAAGAGGGAAATAATAAACCATACAAAAACCTAACGGGTGAGATTTGGGTAAAACAAGGCGCAGACAAGCGAAGAGTGACAGAGAATAGTGAAATACTGTCTCTTTTTCAGCAATCTCAAAAGTATAATCCAGACCAAGAAGGAATTCCAGACAGTTCTGTGAATGATATTGACACATTAGCGTTAGACAGATTTTTTGAACGGACCTATCAAAAAAGAATCAATGATTTTACAGATACTCCAGAAACACTACTTCGCAATATTCACATTACCGACAGCAAAGGGCAACTTACCACTGCTGGTGCGTTGTTTTTTGCCCAAAATCCGCAGCAATTCCGTCCTGTGGATGTGATAAAAGCAGTATGGTTTATAGGGAACAGCCCATTGACTACGGAATACCATTCGTCTAAGGATATTGAGGGCACAATGCCAGAAATGTTTGAACAGGCAATGATGTGGTTGAAATCATGTCTGCAAAGTAAACAAGACGGACAGTCTGTCAATTCCATTGGAAAATTGGAAATTCCAGAAATAGTGTTGGAAGAGACGCTCCAAAATGCATTAGTGCATAGGGATTTGCTAAAACCTGCAGCTATTCGTTTGCTTGTGTTTGACAATCGAATAGAAATTATAAATCCCGGAAGTTTAGCGGGCGGACTGACTATTGAAGAGATAAAATTAGGCAATAGTTTTGCCAGAAATCCACTGCTTGCCAATTTTTGTAGCAAGACCATGACATACCGAGGACTTGGATTCGGAGTGCCAAGATCATTAAAAGAGGATGTCCGTGTTGAGTTTGAGAATGATGCGTCTGGCAACCAATTCACAGCAAGGATTTGGAGGAATTTAGATGTCCAGAAAGATGTCCAGAAAGATGTCCAGAAAGATGTCCAGAAAGAAACATCAGAGCCATTAAGCGAGCGAGAACTTCTTATTTTAGAGATGATTAGGAAGAATGGCAACATTAAACTACTTGAAATGTCCACAAAGTTAAAAGTCAATGAAAAAACAATACGTCGAGATTTAGAATCACTGCAGCGGAAAGGCAAAATAGTCCGTAAGGGAGGCCGTAAAGAAGGTTGTTGGATAATCATTACTGAATAGCGTATGGAAAAATATAGCTCATATAAAGATAGCGGTGTGAAATGGCTGGGAGAAATACCGAGCCATTGGGAGTTTTTTGATAAAATATAAGAACATGGAAAAGATTACGATAACAGACAAATCATACATAGAGTGGATTGAAAAACTCAGTCGACGTTACCGACAGAGCCAGATTAGGGCTGCTGTAAAAGTCAACAGCGAAATGTTGAGATTTTACTGGGAGTTAGGCAAAGACATCGTTGAACGACAAGCAGAGAATCAATACGGCAAGTCATTTTATGCTAATCTGAGTAAAGATTTAAGAAAGATAATACCTGGAGTTTCTGGTTTGACAGAAAACAACATCCGATACACAAAGCGATTATATGAGCTGTATTCGCAAGTGCATGCAAATCTTCAGCAAGTTGCTGAAGATTCTGATACATCAAACTTTCAGCAAGTTGCTGAAGATTTCACAACATCGATACTTGAGAATTTATGTTCTGTTCCTTGGGGGCATCACATTTTAATTATTGACAAGGTAAAAGGAGACATTTCAAAGGCCCTCTTCTACATTCGCAAGACGATTGAGAACGGATGGAGCCGCAGCGTTTTGCTAAATTGGATAGATACCAATCTCTATGAACGTGAAGGAAAAGCCATTTCCAACTTCAAGACGATGTTGCCCAATGAGATGAGCGACTTGGCTCAAGAGATAACACGAGATCCTTACGACTTTGCTTTTACGGGTATAACTAAACATTATAATGAACGTAAACTCAAGGATGCTTTACTCCATAATATTGTTGATTTTCTGATAGAGTTGGGCACAGGCTTTGCATACGTTGGAAAAGAATATCGTTTGCAGATAGGAGAAAAGGAGAAATTTATCGACCTTCTTTTCTATCATCTAAATCTGAGATGCTATGTGGCGATAGAGGTAAAGACTGATGACTTTGATTTCCCCGACATGGGTCAGATAGGAGGCTATGTTGTTGCTGTGAACCATCTTCTGAAACGACCTGAAGATAATCCTACAATAGGTCTGCTGATATGTAAAAAGAAAAACGCAACCTTGGCAAAGTATGCACTCGAGTCGAGCAATCAGCCTATTGCTATCTCTGAATATGAGCTTGAACGATTCTATCCTCAAAAGATAGATGGCATGGTGCCTACTATTGCAGAAATTGAATCGGCTTTAGATAGAAGAACAAACGAAAAGAATGACAAGTAATGAAGAGATATAGCTCATATAAAGATAGCGGTGTGAAATGGCTTGGAGAAATTCCGAGTCATTGGGAGGTTGTGCCATTAAAATACTGTATTAACATCAATAATGGACGGGATTACAAAGAATATGAATCTAGTGAAGGAATACCAGTAATTGGAACTGGTGGACAGTTCGCATATTCGTCTGTAGAAATGTACAGCGGGGAAGTTGTTTTTTTTGGAAGAAAAGGTACTGTTGATAAACCTTTCTATTATAATGGCAGTTTTTGGGCCGTCGATACTGTGTTTTTTGCTATTCCCAAAAATAATATGTTGTGTAAATATCTATATTATGTCGGCACAACAATTCCTTTTGGCTTGTATTCTACTTCTACTGCAATTCCAAGTATGACTCAAACAGATTTGATGAATAATCCTTTTGCACTTCCTCCTCTTTCCGAACAGCAAACCATAGTCTCCTACCTCGATTCCGTCACCACCCAGATCGACACTGCCATATCTCAGCAACAGAAGATGATAGAGTTGCTGAACGAACGCAAGCAGATCATCATCAACAATGCCGTCACCAAAGGACTCGATCCAAATGTGAAGATGAAGGATAGCGGTGTGGATTGGATTGGGGAGATTCCGGAAGGATGGGAAGTTTGTTCGCTAAAAAAAGTAGCAACTATAATTCTTGGAAAAATGCTTTCAAATAATCCCACAGAGAAATATCCGTATTTATGTGCAAAAGATGTTCATTACGGAAATGTTGATCTGTCTGATCTCAAAATGATGTATTTTTCAAAAGAGGAAAGAGAAAGATATCGAGTTCGAAATGGAGATATGTTGATAGTTGAAGGCGGTGCAGGAGCTGGAGGATGTGCCGTTTTCGATGGTGATATGGAAGTCTTTATACAAAATTCAATTATGATTGTCAGAGGAAACTCGAATATGGATAACAGATTTATTTGTTATTTTTTTCAGACAATAAATCAAAAAGGATATGTTGAATTTATATGCAACAAAGCTACAATCCCTCATTTCACAAAAGAAAAAGTTGGTGCAGTAATGCTTCCAATTCCTCCAATTGAAGAACAAATGCAGATTGTCAACAAAATAAAATCAATCTGCGAACCGATTGATAATGCTATAAATGCTGCAAACAAGCAAATCTCTCTTCTCCAGGAGCGAAAGCAGATAATAATAAATGATGTGGTAACGGGAAAGGTAAAAGTAAGTTGATATGAAAGAGATAGACTTCATTTTATATAACTTGCCAGAAGAAGATGGCAATGTTCAGGTTGTGGTGAAAGACGAAACCATTTGGTGCACGCAGAAAGCGATGTCGGAGCTATATGGTTGTTCTACAGACAATATAAGTCTTCATTTGAAAAATATCTTTAATTCTGGAGAATTAGTGAAGGATTCAGTTACCGAGAAAATCTCGGCAACTGCTTCTGATGGCAAAAATTATCTGACACAGTTCTACAACATTGATGCTATCATAGCTGTGGGATATCGTGTCAATTCACTTCGTGCCACTCGTTTCCGCCAATGAGAAGGTTGTGATCGTGTGGTGGATAAACCGAATTGTGAGCCAATGCCACAGGCAAGAGTTAAACAATGATATACAATAAAAATAAATTTATATGGAAAGTTTTAAAGAAAAAAAAGATGTTATCAAAGAAAATGCGATTGAAGATAAATATGCATTGGAGATTAAAAATTTCATGGCGAAGAACTCGGTATGCAAAGTGATAGATGAAAGGGATAAATATGTTATCGAAAATTGTTGGAATGATAATTGCTATCAGTTGAATTACAAGAAGAATGAAGACTTGTCTATTCTTTCTACATTGTCTTTGCCAGAAAATCTTTTGGCGATTTATCATAATGACATTGATTGTTACGAATTTATATATTCTCCTTTGCCTGAAAAATACGATAGAAAATTTAAATTTAATTTTGCAGGTAATGTTTATGATGCATACTATGATAAGCCATCAGATAATTTTTGGTCTTTATGTTCTCATTTTGACTTTTCTAAAATGGATCCCGATAATCAACGTTTCTATGCATTTTATGGATTTATTAGGTTTCTTGATTTAAAAAGGACAGAAGAAAAAGTTGATGATAAAGAACTGTTCCCTACTAATTTCTATGTAAAAGGTAATTTCTCAAAACTATCAAATGAAGATAGGATTGAAGTGTTTAAGCATTTGAATTTTTATATGAATTTCTATGACAGAATAAGTCCTACAATCATTTTTTTGGATAGTAATAAAACAGTAGAATCAAAAATTCCAAGTAAGACATCTGGTGCTCCATCTGACTTTCCTGAAGTTATTAATTCAGTAAAAAAAATTAATCCAACTCCACTTGAATTGTTTGATGTTGCGAATAAATCAAATAATGCTCGTCTACAATATATTTTTTATTATCAGGTTCTTGAGTACTATACGTATTATTATTTTGACAATGCTTTTAAATCTAAATTGAATTCTATTATTACAAGTCCTGACATTTTATGTTCTAATAAATATTCTGAAGATATCATGGATGCATTCAGAGACTATAATAGAAGAATTAAAGACGAGTCGACAAAGATGGAGCTTTTGTTGTCTGAGTTTTGCACTATTGACGACATAAAGGATGAATTAGATAAAAATTTAGATAGTTTTACAAAAGATATCCTTTTTGATGGTAGATTTATTGCAGAAAAACTCTCTGATCCAGGAAAACTGTATGATCAAAAAGACTTAATCAAAACAATAGCAAAAAGATTAGAGAAAATTAGAAATGTACTTGTTCATGCAAGAGAAACAAGAGAAAATAAAGTGATCTCTCCAACAATAAGAAATTCTCATTTATTAATGCCATATGTTTACTTAATTAAGAGATTTGCTGAAATGGTTGCAATTCGATATCAATAAAGATTTTGCAAACTAAATATATTTCAAAAAAACTATATTCTATTAAATATGGTATAGTTTTGAGTTATTTAAGTGGTTGTTTCCAATTTGGAAACAACCACTTTCAAAATAAGTCTATTCAAATTTTTAATTACACCGGAATAAGATTAATTTTGTTAAGTATTTTTTCTCTGGCTATTGAGGGAATAAAATATTGCATATTAATGATAGATAGGATATTATGACTACAAGCAAGACAAACGAACAGGCTTTTGAAGCTCTGATTGAGAAAGCTCTCGTCGGAAGCTCTATTGAAGAGCGTAAGGCGTCGGGAATGACTGATCCTGATGCTCAGTCTCCCGTCGCATCCCAATATTATTGGGGCTTGCCGGGCGATTTTGACAAAAAGTTGGCTCTGGATCTGCGTCGTTTGTGGTCGTTCCTTAAATCTTCCCAGCAGAATGAGCTGGATAAATACGTCGGCAAGGATCTGAAATCTGATGTGGAAAAACAAATCGATTCTGATGTCAAGACTTTTGGTATCATCCATGTCTTACGTAAGGGTGTGGAGGTTAATAATATCAAACTCTCTTTGTTCTATCCAAAACCATCTGCCGCCGACTCTGAGCAATCTAAGAAAAATTATGATTCTAATCAGTTTTCAATAACTCGTCAGCAGACGTTCTCTGTCCAGAATCCAGGATTGGAAATAGATATGGTGCTGTATGTCAATGGTTTGCCGATCTTCACTTTTGAACTGAAAAATCCTTGGACTCATCAGACCGCAAAATACGATGGTCAGAAACAATATAAATCGTATGAGCGTAATCCGAAGGAGACGTTGCTCAACTATGGCCGTTGCATCGCCCACTTCACTCTTGATAAGGATGAGGCTTTCTTTACCACCAAACTTAATCTCGACAAAACATTCTTCATGCCATTCAATAAGGGTTTGGCAAATGGTCAGGGTGCAGGAAATCCTGTGAATACAAATGGCGGATATAAAACTTCCTACCTTTGGGATGAGGTGCTTAAGAAGGATACCGTCGCCGATATCATAATGAACTACGTATTGTTTGATTATGATGAGGCTAAGACTCAGAAGAAGGTTCCTCACATAATGAAGAATGCCAAGAAACTGATTTTTCCTCGTTTTCATCAGTTGGATGTGGTCACAAAGCTGACTGCCGACGTGGCTGATAAAGGTGTGGGAAAAACTTATCTTATCGAACACTCTGCCGGATCTGGAAAGTCTAACTCACTGACTTGGCTGGCGTTCAAGTTGATCAAGGTATGTCCGGACTCTATGGATGCTGTCAGAGCAAAGTCTATCGATTCCCCACTCTACAACTCTGTAATCGTAGTCACTGACCGTCGAATCCTTGATAAGCAGATCACAGACAATATCAAAGCGTTCGGACAGAGCGAGAAGATTGTGGCTCATGCCGATTCGTCGAGAGATCTGAAGGTGGCCATAGAAAACAATAAGCGTATCATCATCACAACAATCCAGAAATTCCCTTTTATCTGTGATGCCATATCCGACGTCTCCGACCATAATTTCGCGGTCATCATAGACGAGGCTCATTCTTCCCAATCTGGTATTGCAGCGGATAAACTGAATGCGACGGTGCAGAAAGATGGCGACACTGACGGTGGTGATACAGATGCATTGCTGGAGAAACTGATGAAGGATCGCAAGATGAGCAGCAACTGCTCTTACTTTGCGTTCACTGCCACACCAAAGAGGGAGACTTTGGAACGATTCGGATCTGAGGACGTAGATGGAAAATTCCATCCGTTCCATCTTTACAGCATGAAGCAGGCTATCGAGGAAGGTTTCATCCTTGATGTGCTTACTAATTATACGACATATAAAGGTTATTACGAACTAACAAAAAGTATCGAGGATAATCCGGAATACAACAATGCAAAAGCACAAAAACTGCTTCGTCAGGCTGTAGAGCGTGAGCCAAAGACTATTGAGTCAAAGGCAGATGTGATGCTAAAACATTTCGATGCTAAAATTTTCCGTAGCCATAAACTGAATGGAAAGGCTAAGGCTATGGTTGTGACTAAAGACATTGAATGTGCAATTCTTTACTACAAGGCACTCAACAAACTGATTGAGAAATACAAGATGCCGTTCAAGATACTCATCGCATTCTCAGGAGAAAAGGTACTTTCAAACAAGCCTTCAATCAATGCACCCAAAGTGACGGACGTACCATTAACAGATCTTTCTAAAAACACTCCGTTAATCGTTGAAAATGAGATGTCTTCTTCGTATAAGAAAAATGTGTCTGATGTGTGCGGAATGGTTGCTGAAACATTCGAGTATGGCAAAACATATACAGAAGCTGGAATGAACGGATTCCCAGAAAACAAGACTCCTGAATTCTTTGATTCTGACGACTATCGCATTTTAGTTGTGGCAAACAAATATTTGACTGGTTTCGACCAGCCAAAACTATGTGCTATGTATATCGATAAACCTCTTGACGGAGTGTTGGCAGTACAGGCACTCTCTCGACTTAATCGTGCAGCTCCAGACTTAGGAAAGTTGAGTGAGGATCTCTTTATCCTCGACTTCTACAATAAGAGTGAAGGTATCAAGAATGCTTTTGACCCATTCTATACAGCCACGACACTTTCAGAAGCTACAGATGTGAATGTGCTGCATCAATTGAAAAATACTCTTCTCTCTGTTGGTGTGTTTGAAATGGAAGAAGTGGAAGAGTTTATAGATCTTTATATGCATGGTGCGGAAGCGGACAAGTGGGCACCAATCATAGACACTTGTGCTGATAGATTCAATAAAGAGATTGAGTGGGATGAGAATGGTAAACCAGACTTTAAGATGAAATGTAAGCAGTTTGTGAAGGTTTACAGCAAAGTCGCAGCCATCCTGCCATACGAGAAACTAGATTGGGAGAAACTGTTCTGGTTCCTTCGTTATTTGATTCCTCAACTCATAATTGAAAAACCAGGAGTCACAGATTTGAAAGATCTTTTGGATTCAGTAGACTTGAATACCTATGGTTTACGTCGCACCTCTCTAAACCAAACAATCTCATTAGATGCAGAAGAGACTGTAATAGATCCACTTAAGCCAGTAATGGTATCAGGAGGAGGAGAAGGAGAACCTAAGGATCCGTTGGATAAGATACTTAAGGAATTCAACGACCGTTGGTTTAAGGGTTGGAATGCATCTCCTGATGACCAGAAAACAAAGTTGCTTGGAGTAGCAAAAGCTGTAGTGGAAGATGAAGACTACAATACACTAGTTGTAGGAAATCCAGACAAACAGGCCGTTGATGCGGCAATGATAACCATTATCGATCGAATAATGAGAAGTAAGCGAAAAGGAGACATCTCACTCTACAAAGAATACCTGCATAGTGAAGTGTTTAAGCATGGTTTCATTGAAGCAATCAAGCTGATGTTGAGTGATGTTGAATATGTGAGATGATTATGCTTTATCATTTCTAAATTTTTGTTAAATTTGCCACTGTAAATTGTCAGTGATGGTAGATTTTTGCAAAATATTTGAAGATAAGAGTATACAATTAGTGTCCGAAATTGCAGAAAACCTTGGTATTGAGGCTTTTGTAGTAGGCGGATATGTGAGAGACCTAATTCTTGGACGTCCAAGTAAAGACATTGATATCCTTACAATTGGTAAAGATTCAAGCGAAATATTAAGCACCGCAGTCAAGAATAAAATTGGCAAGTATGCTCATCTTTCTGTATTCAAATCATACGGTACTGCCCAGGTGAAATGGGGAAAGAATGAGCTTGAATTTGTGACTGCAAGAAAAGAAAGCTACCGTCATGACAGCAGAAATCCGGAATGTGAGCCTGGCACTCTTGAAGATGACCTTACACGTCGTGACTTCACTTTGAATGCCATGTGTATCAGGCTTTCTTGTGGTCAGAAGGGTGAACTGATTGACTTGTTCAATGGTTATTCTGATTTGCAGAACAAGATCCTTCGCACTCCTTGCGACCCTGTCATCACTTTCTCTGATGATCCGTTGCGAATGATGAGATGTGTCAGATTCGCGTCGACTTTGGAGATGTATATAGAAGAGAACACGTACAACGCTATTGTGAAAGACAGCGAGAGGATCAAGATTATCTCGATGGAGCGCGTGAAGGATGAGCTGGTGAAGATCATGAAGAGTCCACGTCCAAGCGTCGGCTTATATCATATGCTCAACACTGGCCTGATGAAACATGTTCTCCCTGAAATAAGTGCTCTTTCTGGCATTGAGACGCGAGACGGAAGAGGCCACAAGGATAATTTCCACCACACAATGCAGGTGGTAGACTCTACTGCCAAGGTGAGCGACAATGAGTGGCTGAGAATAGCGGCTTTGCTTCATGATATAGGTAAACCTAAATGCAAGAAGTGGGAGGATGGCCATGGATGGAGTTTCCACGGACATGAATACGTCGGCACAAAGATGGTGCCAAAGATATTCAAGAAACTGACTCTGTCGCTTGGAAATGAGATGGCTTATGTGCAGAAACTTGTGTTGCTCCACATGCGTCCGATCAATCTGATTGAGGAAGATATCACGGACAGCGCCATCAGACGTCTGCTTTTTGAGGCAGGAGAAGATATCGATGACTTGATGATTCTCTGTCATGCGGACATTACATCCAACAACGCGTTGAAACGTGAGCGATTCCATAAGAATTATGAGAATCTCCGTGAGAAGATGAAAGAGATTGAGGAGAAGGATCATATACGAATGTTCCAGCCTCCTGTCTCAGGCGACGAGATTATGTCAACTTTCAATTTGCCTCCATGCCGTCAGGTGGGAGAGATAAAGGAAAAATTGAAAGATGCTATATTAGACGGAATTATTCCTAACGACCGTAATGCTGCACTTGAACTTATGCATAAGATTGCGGGAGAAATGGGATTGACAGAAGGTGAAGTCAAAAAGAGTAACCATCAACTGTAATCCGTCAACCTGTCAATTGTAAACTAAAGGATGATGATATTAAGGCAATTTAACACAGAAAACAGAAGATTACGCATCTGGAAAAACAGGTGTGTTGCTGCGTTTGTTGCCACATCACTCTTGTGTATAAACAGTGGTTGCAAGGAAGAGTTTGAATCGACATCCCCGTCTACCCTATCCCAGACAGAAGTTTTTGATGCCACTCCGTTAGCATTGCAGGCATTGAATGGCGTTTATGTAAGATTGTCTTCGGGAAACTTGTATGGCAAGAAACTGTCGTATTATCTTAGCCTTAATTCAGATACTGAGTGTATAAGCGGAGATACGGACAATGGCCGTCGTGCGATCGCTAGATATGTTGCGACTCCATACAACACTGAATTGAAATCCGTTTGGGAATCTATCTATATCGCTATCAGAGAGGCGAACAACTTCATAGAGGGAGTCAACGGCAGCAAATTACTCACGTCTGCCAATGATGATAGAGCCACAATCCTGGGCTACAAAGGAGAGGCTCTCACAATCAGAGCCTTACTCTATTATGAATTGGTCCGTTCATGGGGAGACGTGCCGTTTATTTTAGACGCGAATTCAGACTACACAAGTAAAACCAATCGAAAAGAAATACTTGATCATATATTAAACGACATCACTGAAGCTATAGAATGGCTCCCAGCAACGTCGACAACTCCATCAAGAATATCAAAGGATGCCGCAAGGTCATTGGGTGCGAGAATCGCCTTGTATCGTGCCGGTTTCCACATGACTGAAGATCATAAGTCGGCACCATCCGACAGAAATGATTATATTGAGAAGGCAAAGAATTGGTGTAAGGAAGTGATTGACAATGGCCATTATTCTTTGGAGTCGGACTACGAGCAGATTTTCCGCAAGATAATGTCGTATCAGAACAGTGATGAGATTATCTTTGAGATAGCGATGTCGAAAGGCAATAGTGGTGAGCTCGGATATTTTGTAGGCAAGAAACATGCGGATGGATCACCGTATGGCTCAAGTGAATGTGGAGTGCTTGTCCCTACGTCGCATTACCATAAATATAATCATTTTGATGTTCGACGTGATGTATCCCTATCCGTCACGCAATATGATGGATCTGGAAAAGAGAAAGTCGTGTCGCCAAACAACATCTCAATCGGCAAATTCCGTAGAGAATGGCTTAATCCCGTCATCACAGGAAAGCAGAAATATTCAGGAGTTGATTTGCCTGTTATCCGATATGCGGATGTCCTTTTGATGTATGCCGAGAGTGTGACTGAATTGGAGCATACGGCTACTTCAGAAGCCAAGGAAGCGTTGAAAGAGGTTAGGAAACGAGCATTTGCAGGCGCACCTGATTCAGTGTTGACGGTGGCATTGGATAAGTATATAGCGAATATACGCAGTTACGAAGAGATGACCAACGTGATCCGAGACGAGCGAGCGTTTGAGTTTACAGCGGAGATGATCCGCAAGTTTGATTTGAAGAGATGGGGCGTATTGCAGCAGACATTGGATAGCTGCAAGTCGGATCTGCGTAAGATA
>JAEEGL014276490.1_pt1 | contig 21086 bp, 14 predicted proteins | sample 9134231 | NCBI WGS metagenome assembly JAEEGL01 (sample SAMN16246548, study PRJNA631951) | gut metagenome | biome: gut microbiome; feature: rumen; material: fiber-attached | host: Bos | place: Iran: Karaj | collected 2018-10 | reverse complement strand
TTGTAAATTATGGTCTTGTTGAAATGTGCGGTGAAAATGCTAAGATTTTAAACAACACTGCATCTTCTGGCGGTGGTATTAGTAATAAGACCACCGGAAGATTTTTAATGTCTGCTGGACAAATAAATAATAATACAGCAACTGGTTATGGTGGCGGGATTTATAATGTAAGCGATTGTTATATTTATAGTAAGGCTATCATCGGTGACAAGACAGCAAGCTCTGTAGCAAGTGCAGACGCTTATGGAAATACTGCTAGAAATGGCGGAGGTATTTCAAATAGTAACGGGAACCTTTATGTCGGCTTTAAACCGGATGGAAGTGTGGATGCAAGCTATACAGCAAATGGCGGTATATATTATAACTACGCAACAGGAACAGGCTCTACTGATAATTACGGTGGTGGAGCAATCTACAATACGGGAAGTAATGGTCTTGGTAAAACTTACTTAGCATCAGGAACTCTTGCCTATAATGCATCAGGCGCTTATGGAGGAGGTATTTATGTTGGAGGAAAGCTTGTTGAAATTAGTGGAGGTACTATTGAAAACAACTTTGCTTCAAACGGAGGAGGCGCAATTATTTATAATTCCTGGCTGCATAATTTTGCAATGAAAGGAAATCCATCTATACCAAAAGGCGCTGACAACAAAAATGATATTTTATTATCAGGTCTTGGAGATATTACAATTACAGGACCGTTAACCGCAAGTACAAATGCATATTATCTTACCTTTAGCCCTTATAATCGTACAGCTCCAGTATTGCTTCTTGGTGAAGGCGCAGAAACAACACTAGCAGATGCATATAAAAAATTTGAAATAGCACAACTAATTATTTCCGATTCATATGGAAATCAACATACTCCTCATATGATTCTCACAGATGGAAACCTTCCAAATGGCTGCTATCTTATAGAAGCGGATACCTGGGAAGGTGATTTAGCAAGGTACATTGAAGCTATGACAGCAAGCGGAACTGTACGTGTTGGCGGAGAAATTACCCGAAACCTTGCCCAGACTGTTATGACAGCACTGGAATCAAAGAATTCTGAATTCCGCCTTTCTCTAGACTTGAGCAAAACCACGGGCTGGAGCGATGCAATGCCTTCTTTTGAAGGCTGTGAAAAGCTTAAAGATTTTGTATTCCCTAATACGCTTGGTTCTATACGTTTCGATAGTTATAATAATGCTAATCTCTTTAGGAATTGTAGTAATCTGGAAACCATAACAATTCCTATAACGGTTACTTCCATTTATAGTAGTTTTGATGGCTGTACTTCGCTTACAGATGTTTATTACATGGGTACAGAAGCTCAAAAAGATGATAAAATCCGTTTCCCTACAATATCGAAAACAGATCAAACACCTCAAGAAACTACACTTCAATCTGATCAAGTTACCTGGCATTATCTTGGTTATGAATACACTATTACTATTGATACTGGAACTGATTCAGATGTTGCAGTTTCTGTAACAAGTTCTGGTTCGCCAGTCATAAATGTTGGTACTATAACCAAGGGCACACGTCTTACCTTTACTGTTACTTCTACAGGCTATACAACTTACAAATGGAAACTAGACGGTTCTCTTCAGCCTGAAACATCATCACGCCTAACTGTAGAAACTACAAATTGGGCTGTTGGAGCAACTTATATAATTTCACTTATTGCAGCAGATGACAGTGGAAACGAAGATTCCTACTTCGCTCAGATTACGGTAACAGAATAGGAGACAGATAAAATGAAAAAAATCATATTATTAATATCACTAATTTCTCTTTTATTTATTTCTTGTGAAAACGCTCTTAGTAAAATTGAAAATCCGTCTCTTGTTGAAAATTCAACTAATACCCCTGCTGTTACAACAAGACCTTCTGAGGATGGAAAAACTTATATAACCTTTGGTGAAATCAGCCTTGAAAATGAGTCTAGAACAATTAATCCTGCTTATAACCGTGATCATCTAACGGGTCTTTCCCTGAAAGGAATGGAAACTGCAAAAGTCACTCCAACAACAACACCAAATAATTACACTACTTTCTGGCTCTATACCTCAAGCCCAAAAGCTTCTTCATACGATGAATTATGCACTAGAACAATTGAAATCACTTCTGGAGTCTGGAATTTTATTCTTTATGCAACACTATATGATTTTGAATTTTCAGGAATGACAACTGTAGAAGTAAAACCCGGAATGACACATTCCCTCAATTTTACTCTAACTACGACAAACACAAGTTCGTATCCTTATGGTATTATTGATATTACTGTTGATTTTACCGGAAATGCTGACAGTGTTGTGGCAACCTTAAAAGAAAAATCAACTTCAGAAAATGTCAGACTTACAAAAACATATACACCAACAGATACCAAAAATCCTATTACTACTGTGGAAGGAGAAACTTATAAAAGAATCAATTTCAAAACTGCCAACACTTCTTCAAGCTCAAGTGGTGGTGTTACAGCCGGAAAGTATTATCTTCTTTTTGAGTTTTATAAAGATGGAATTGATAATCCAATATATAGCATAGAAAATATTGTTCGTGTCGAAAACAATTTCACTACTAAAACGACCCTCAATTTGGATTTGGATGAATTATATACTATTACTTATGGTTATTATGAAGGTGCTACTGGTTTCACTGATACTGAATTAGAAGCACTTTCGTTCCCAGCTGACACTGTTTTGCCTTCTGTATATTCACGAAAATCAGAAACCATTACTTTGCCAACTCCAAGTCTGCCGGGCTACACTTTTGATGCCTGGTATAAGGATACAGATTTCACCGAAGAAAATAAAATCACACAAATAACACAGGGCTCTACCGGCAACCTTGAGTTATATGCTAATTTTGTTGCACAGGGGGGCGGTGAAAATGTGCCTGATGATTTTGTTTTGGTTACGGGAGCTACAATAACAATTCCACCACAAGCATTTGGAGAATATGGTGCCTTTAAATATGTTTCAGAAGCTTCTCCTATAACAATACAAAATTTCTATATGTGTACACATGAAGTTACTCAGGCAGAATATGAAACATATTGTATTTATGGAGGAACTGCTCCTGCTGAAACAGAGGATAAGAATCAGTATCCGGTTTATAATATCAACTGGTACGATGCAATTGTTTATTGTAATCTTAGAAGTCTTGCAGAAAATCTTACTCCTGTTTATTCAATAGGAAAAGAAGGTTCCGATGTGAAATCTATTTATCCTAAAGACTGGGATAGTATCGGCTCAAATCAAGATGAAACAAAATTCTGTGGTCCGGATGATAGAAATTCATATTGGGATTCATACTATAATGAAGAAGTAATAACCATAAATCCATTAGCAGATGGCTACCGTTTACCTACAAATGCAGAATGGGAATATGCAGCTCGAGGTGGAAATGGACTAGAAAATACTCAAACTGAGTTTAGTGGCAGCAGCACTCTTTCAGAAGTATCAAATGAATTTTATGAAACAATTGAAAAAATAATGCTGCATACAGCAAATTCATTGGGAATTTATGATATGAACAGTGCAGTTAATGAATGGTTCTTAGATCCAAGTGGAGAAAATGATTATCGTCGTATTTCTACAGCGCAAGATCCTATAGACTATAATGCTGCTCTAGATCCAAACGAACGAAGTTCTGGTTCGATGAAGTTAGGTTTCCGTGTTGTCCGCAACGCTGGGGCTAATGGAGGGGCGAATCCTTAAGGCTGCATGCGAAGTCTTTTCGGGCCTGCAGGGGTGACCAGAGTGTTATAATCACTGTGTTGTAATCAACTTGGATTTTGAGTATATTTTAGGCATGAGTAAGAAACATAACATGCAGCTCCTGCAGGAGCTTTCTTTGAAAAATGGTCCGCTTTGTGTAGGATTGGATACAGATCCTTCTTATATCCCTGAAAATATTGTTAGCACTTATCAGAGTGCCCCGGCCGCAGTGCTGGCTTATAACAAGGCAATTATTGACCGTGTTGTAGCAGATAAATCGGCCTGCTGTTTTAAGGTGCAGATTGCATATTACGAAGCAATGGGGCTGGAAGGAATGAAGGTTTATGCCGAAACCTTGAAGTATATCCGTTCTCAGGCGGGCGGCGGTTTGCTTGCTATTTCTGATATTAAACGCGGTGATATTGGAGCCACTTCGGACGCTTATGCAAAGGCTCATTTTACCGGCGATTTTGAAACTGATATCATCACTATAAATCCTTACATGGGTTTTGATACCCTGCAGCCTTTTACATCTTATTCTTCACCAGAAAAGGGTGGAAAGGGCGCTTTTGTGCTTCTTTGTACAAGTAATCCTGGTATGACTGATATTGAACATCAGAAACTGTCTAGTGGCGGACTCTTGCTTGAGCGTGTTGGTGATGAAATTGCACGAATTGGCCAGCAGTGGAAATCTGATTGTCCTGATTACGCAGACCAGACCTGCGGCATTTTTGGTGCAGTTGTTGGTGCAACTCAGGAAGCTGATGCGCGCTGGTTGCGTGATAAGTACGCCGACACTTTCTTTTTGATTCCGGGATATGGAGCGCAGGGGGGGGCAGCGCGCATAGCGGCAACTCTTCTGGATAAGGCCGGTGGGGCTGTAAACTCTAGCCGCGGTATTTTATGTGCCTGGAAGAAGGACGCTGAATTGGCTGGGGCTCGTGAGGCTGGAAGTCTTACAATGAATGATATTGCAGATGCCGCTGCCAGAGCATCTTTGTTCAGTAAAGAAGATTTGTTGAGCGCAAAGGCTTCGCTGTAAGCCGCTTAGTCCAAGGGGGAAATTATGATTAAAGATTGTCATGGAGAACCACTTCCTGTTTATGCACAGGGCTTTGTTTCTGAATGTATTCCTGTTGTGGGCGCTATTCCTTTTGGAAGCGTTTACAGCCTTAAGGTTTTGCTTACCAGCGGGGCAAAGTTTGGTGCTGATGGCCGCCTTCAGGGTGGTGAGCCAGCTGCCGGTCAGTTTTATATGCTTCATGCAATTCGCTCTGATGTTTTACTTGGACGACCTATCAGTGTTTATCATTCATGCACTTTAACTGCAGAAGATAGCCAGGAATTATATGGTACAGAAAAGTACGCTGGGGCAATCGAACTTACTTTCTTGATTTTGCTTAAGGGTAAGGGAACCCGCGAACTTTGTTCTTTGGATTTTGGAGATTTAGTAAACCTGATTGGCCCTTGCGGAAACAGGTTCCCTGTTCCGGGGGGGGTAGCTGCTGCAGGCTCTGCTCACAAAGTCTGCATTGTGGGCGGCGGAATTGGCGTTGCGCCGGTTGCGGGTTTTGCAGAAACTTTGCCGGAAAAATCTTATGACTTTTTTGCTTCGTTTAAGAGCGGTTCTTACGGACTGGAAAACCTTAAAGCAGATAAGCTTGTAATTACAACAGATGATGGCAGCGTTGGCGTACATGGTATGCTGCCTGCGGCTCTTACAGAAGAAGTTCTGCGCCAGGGCGGCTATGATGCAGTATATGCCTGCGGTCCAACTCCTATGCTTGCCTACATTCAGAAAATCTGTCGTGCAGCTGGCGTAAAGTGCTGGCTTAGCATGGAAGCCCACATGGCCTGCGGTGTTGGCGTTTGTCTGGGCTGTGTAATCGACACAACAGAAGGCAAGAAACGCTGCTGTAAAGACGGCCCTGTTTTTGACGGTAACATTCTTATGTTTAATCCTGTAACAGAAGTTGCCGGAATTAAAGTTCAGCCTCGCCGCGAAGCTTTGCCAGACGGAGAGGAACCAGACTTGTCTGTAAACATTGCTGGCGTTACATTTGCAAATCCTGTTATTGGAAGCTCTGGAACCTTTGGTTTTGGAACAGAATATGAATCTTTGTTTGACGTAAACCGTCTTGGTGGAATTTCAAGCAAGGGGCTTACCCTTGAACCACGCCAGGGAAATGATGGAATCCGACTCCACGAAACTCCAAGCGGACTGATGAACAGCATTGGTCTGCAGAACCCTGGTATTCCTCATTTTATAGAGCATGAACTGCCTGAGATGCTGGCCCTTAAGCCGGTTGCAATTGCTAATCTTTCTGGTTCATCGCTTGAAACTTATGTAGAAGGTGCAAAACTTCTGGATAAAACAGAAGTGCCTGTCATTGAATTAAATATTTCCTGTCCAAATGTTAGTGCCGGCGGCGCCGCATTTGGTATGACTTGTGTGGGGGCTGAACAGGCTGTACGGGCCGTTCGCGCGGTAACAAAAAAGCCTTTGCTTGTAAAACTTACCCCACAGTCTCATGAATTGGTTCCTGTTGCCCTTGCATGTATAGAAGCTGGTGCCGACGGAATCAGCTTGTGCAACAGCTTCCAGGGAATTGCTATCGATATTGAGCGAGGAGTGCCCGTATTCGATAAACTTAAAGCTGGTTTTGGTGGACCTGCGGTTCGTCCTATCGCAGTTCGTCTTGTATATGAAGTTGTTGAGGCAATCAACAAACTTCCTTCAGAAAAGCGTGTTCCTGTAATTGCGATAGGAGGTGTTGCAACATGGGAAGATGCTGTTGAATTTATTATGGCTGGTGCAAGTGCTATTCAAGTAGGAACCAATACATTCGCTAATCCATATACAATGATTGAAGTAATAGATGGGCTTGCTGTCTTTATGAAACGCAAGGGCTATCACAATATCGAAGAGATGAGAGGGCTTATTCAAAAATAACTTTTTGCAAGCGTGAGGAAAACAAATGAAACTAAGAAAACTAATTGGATTAATTCTAGGAGGCACATTGCTTATGTCTTGTGCATTTTCAGCTGGAAAAGCATCTCATCCTTTTGGATTAGATGATTCTACTTATAATGATTATATAAATGCTACTCTGGTTTCTACAGGAAATAATTATCGCTTAAAGACCGTTTTAGAAAAAATTAAGAAAGGCGATAAGGTTACTATTGCTGCTCTTGGTGGTTCTGTTACCGAAGGTGCTGGTCCTGAAAAATTTACAGATGGCTATGCTTTTCAGTTTTTCCGCGCTCTTAAGGCTGCTTATGCACCTGGAAAGGGTGAAAATCTTGTTTTTGACGGAGCAGGATTAAGTGGAACTCCTTCTCAGCTTGGTATTGTTCGCTATAAGCAGGATGTAGTTGATATTCTTGGTGGAAACCCTGATATTTTGATTATTGAATTTGCAGTAAATGATGCTGGTGACGATTTTTCTGCCCGCGGATTTGAAGCCCTTGTTCGAGATGCTCTTTCTGCAAGTCCAGATACAGCTGTAATTGCACTTTATTCTGCTGCAACTTACGGAAACACTGCTGCTCAGAAAAAGCCTATTGCTAATCATTATCAGATTCCTCAGGTTGATATTCTGCCTGTTGTTAAAAAAGCAATTTCCAGTGGAAAAGTAAAAGAAAAGAGTTATTACACAGATAATGTTCACCCAACAAAGGATGGACATAACTTTATGTCTGACAGTCTTATGAATCTGCTTGCAGTAGTTGATAAGGCTGCAAAGGATTCTCCGTGTGCAATTCCTTCTGAGTCAATCAAAAATCCTTCATTTTCTGGTATGAAGATGATTACTGGCGATGATGAAAATGTAAAGATTTCTGCGGGTGCTTTTAATAAAGCAGATACTGCAACTCAGACCCTAAAAAAGACTAATAAGGGTAATTTTCCAAATAACTGGTATAAGGCTGCTTCTTCAAAGGGCGAAAGCTTTAAAATGGACATAAACTGTAAAAATCTGATTTTAACCTACAAGGTTCAGGGCAGCTGGCTTTCTGAAAAGTTTGGTACAGCAGAAGTTTATGTTGATGGTAAAAAGGTTGGCTCTTATGATGGAGGAGCAGCAAACGGCTGGAATAACTGTGAACCTCGCCTGATTATTGATGAAGCTGCAGCTGCAAAACATACTGTAGAAATAAAAATGGCCCCTGGTTCTGAATCCAAGGGCTTTACCATCGTTTGTATGGGATATAGTTTGTAAGTCTTAGACTGACATCACAGCCTTGGCAAGCTGGTCTGCACAAGATGTAGGCCGGCGGCCACAGGTGTTACCTGCCAAGAGCGCGTTAATTTCTTCTGCGCTTTTACCATCAATCAATTTTGCAATTGCCTTCAGGTTTCCGTTGCAGCCGTTTGTAAAAACTACATTTGTGATAATTCCATTTTCGTCCTTATCAAAAGTAATCTCTGTTGCACATGTGTTCTGCGTCTTGTAGGTGTGTGTCATCTAAAACTCCTTAGATATCATTTATTTTGCAAGTTCTTTAGATACGAACTCGTCAATTTTTGCTGGTGTATCTGTTGGAGCAAATCGAGCAACTACGCTTCCGTCTTTTGCAACAAGGAATTTTGTGAAGTTCCACTTGATTTTAGAACCAAGCTTTCCTTTCTGTTCCTTTTTAAGGTAAGTGTAAAGTGGTGATTCATCCTTGCCGTTTACATCAATTTTTGCAAACTGAGGGAATGTAATTCCAAAGCGACCTGTACAGAAAGTGTGGATTTCTTCATCAGAACCAGGAGCCTGGCCTGCAAACTGGTTGCATGGGAAATCAAGAATTTCAAATCCCTGATCTTTGTACTTGTCGTACAAATCCTGCAAGCCATCATACTGTGGTGTGAAACCGCAGCCTGTAGCTGTGTTTACAATAAGCAGAACCTTTCCTTCGTAGTTCTTCAAAGAAACTTCGCTTCCATCTCTTGCTTTTACAGATAAATCATACAATACCATATTTTTGCCTCCTGAGTAAGCCTGTCAGACTATTTCCAGTTCGATATCTATTATTTGTTTGAAATTAAATTGTGTACAACTAAGTTCTGAAATTAATATACACTAAGTTCTTGAAATTGTCAATTAAATTGTGTACAATTTTGTTAAATATTTTTGGAAGGTGTGAAAATGGAAAATCAAACTGAATTTAATCCCCTGGCTCTGGACAATCAGATTTGTTTCGCACTGTATGTGTGCTCAAAAGAAATAATTCGTAAATATAATCCAATTTTAGAGCCCCTGGGACTTACTTATACTTCCTATATTACTCTTTTAGGACTTTGGGAAAAAGATAATGTTACTATAAAGGAACTTGGCAGCAGACTCTTTTTGGATTCTGGAACTCTTACTCCTCTTCTTAAAAAAATGGAAGGGCAGGGACTTATAAAAAGAACCCGCAGCAAAGAAGATGAAAGAACTGTATTTATTACTCTTACGGAAGAAGGCAAGCAGCTGCGCGAAAAATGTGTAGAAGTTCCAAAGCAGATGATGTGTTACAATTTCCTGGATATGCAGAAAGCAGGAGATTTATTGCAGTCTCTTCATACTGTTATGGCCAAAATTACCAATGATTAATAGGCCATTATTATAGTATTTTTTTCTTTTTATTCATTTATGAGTGTGTTATACTATTTGTTATGGAGACTCAGATTGGATGTAAAAAGAAACTGCTAGTTGTTGATGATGATCCGCTGATGCTCAGAACAATCAGAGGGTGGCTTTCAGGGGAATATGATGTTTCTGTTGTAACATCGGGACAAACAGCTCTTTCTTTTTTAAAAAAATTTATTCCAGACTTAATTTTACTCGATTACGAAATGCCTGTTATGTCTGGTGCTCAACTCTTTAAGATTTTAAAATCGGATGATGCCACGTCCGCTATTCCGATTTATTTTCTTACGGGAAAAGATGACGATAACGGAGTTGCTGAAATAAATGCGCTTAAACCTGAAGGTTGCATATTTAAAACAAGAACTCCCGATGAAGTAAGAGAAATTATTGCGTCTTTTTTCCTTTCTAGATAAAGGAACCACTGATGAAAATAATGAAGTATTTAACCGCAGCAATTATTTTCTTAGCTTTTGTTGTTGCTGGGGTAGTTTTAAGTTTTCTTACAGTAGAAGATTCAGAAAAAATACGCAGACAGAACTATCTTCTTGCTGAACATATTTACGACTCTGTACATGAAGAAGTTTTTCGTCCTATCATAGTCTCTAGAGTTATGGCTCATAACTCTATGTTGCAGAATCTGCTTATAAATGAAAAGAATCTTCCAGAAGAAGAAGTTGAAGCATATATATCAGAATATTTATCAACTCTTCGTTCAGAAATGAAATATTCTACTGCCTTTGTTGTTTCAGAAAAAACTCATAAGTATTATACCGCAGATGGTGTTGCAAGAATAATTGACCCGCAAAGTTCTCCATATGATATATGGTATCCACTTTTCTTAGACAGCAGAAAGCCTTATGACCTTGATACAGACCGCGACCAGGGTAATGATTACAAATGGACAATCTTTATAAATTTTAGAATTAATTCGCCAGACGGAAAATTGCTTGGTGTTTGTGGCGTTGGTGTAATCATGTCTAATCTTCAAATTCTTTTTGAAGATTTTGAAGCTATGTACAATGTAAAAATTAATCTGATTGATCCAGATGGCCTTGTGCAGGTAGATACGCAGACTCAGGACATTGAAAATGCCTATTTGGCCGAAGCAATTTTGGACAATGCCGATGCCAATACATTTACATATAATAGGCGTGGTGTTTACCGCTATAGAATGACCAGATATATGAAAGACCTGGAATGGTATATGGTTGTTCAGGGAACAAATACGGAATCATTCAGCAGGGTATATGCTTTGCTTATCTTGTTTGCCGTTTGTATTGTTTTCCTTGCAATGTATTTTGCCTTAATGCGCATTTTTGCAAAAGATTATGTTAAAACTGTTGTAAATGATAATCTGGAAGATTCTCTTACTGGTTTGCCTAACCGTGATTACCTGAGAGAAGCTTATGGCGAAAACGGCGTATTTAATACTACCAGATATAAGGCAATTGCTGTATTTGACTTAGACTCATTTAAGACGGTAAATGAAACTCAAGATGGCAATGAATTGCTGCGTGAAATTGTAAATCTTGCAAATGAGTTTTTTGCATGGAAGGGAATGCTTTTACGCTGGGGTGATGATGACTTTGTAGCGCTTTTGGAGATGTCTGCAGAAGAAGCAGAAGTAAAGTTCCTGGAATTCTGTCATTCAGCAAAAACAAATTTGGGAGTAACAGTTTCTGTGGGAATTTCAGAAATTAACCTTTCTGACACTATAAAAGTAAATTATTACCGGGCTGTTCAGAAGTGTTATTTGATGAAAGAAAAGGGTGGAGACGGAGTTTGTAGAAGTTGATGCAAGTTACAGCTAAGAAAAAGAACAGATTAAAAATAAAAAAGCGTACTCATAGTCTTGGAACTACACTCTTTTTTATGAGTGCCTGTCCTCTAATTGTCGTTTTTGCCTTTGGCATTGTTGTTAGTTTTATGGCGCAAAGACGATTAATTGAACATCGCTTAAAAGATGCCTTTGATAAAGAATCTGACAGAAAATCATATGAATTTGATTCCTGCTTTGAAGCCGCTGAACGTGCTGTAAATTCAATTTCTGAATATGTTTTAGAGACTTTTGATTTTAATAAGGCTGCTACAGATTCTAAATATTCTGATTCTTATATGGAAACTCTGGTTCCTGTTCTTGAAGGTTATGCTAAGACTGCCAAGGAAGCTGTTTCTGTTTATTTTAGACCAGATATAGATGTATACGGTCCAACTTCAGGATTGTTTTTGACAGGAAATTCCCGTAATGGTTATATAAGTATCTGGCCTGCGGATATAAGTTTATATTCTCCTACAGATATGGAGCATGTTGGCTGGTATTATATTCCTCAGTGGGAAGGCTACGCTATGTGGCTTGATCCTTATGAAAATTCTAACACAAATATGCATATTGTTTCTTATGTCTGCCCTTTGTATAAAGACAGAAGTTTTATGGGTGTTATCGGAATTGATATTAATACGGCTATTATTAAGAGTTTTACAGACGACATTAAAACAGAAAATATGTCTGCCTTAATTCTTGGTAAAGACTTTAACTTAATTTATTACAACAGTTATAAAGATTTTTCTCATTCAATAGATGCTTCTCTTGATATTCGTGGCATGAGGCCTATTTTCTCTTCTGAACATAAACAGGACTTTTATGAAGTTAAATGGGACAATCAGGATTATTATGCGTCTTACCGTATTTTGAAAAACAGCATGAAACTGGTTCTGCTTATTCAAAAGAGTGTTTTACAGCATCAGCGCAGAATTATTCTTTTTAGGTTTTCAATAGTTTTTATGATAACTATTGTTTTGAGCATTCTGCTTCTTAGAGTTGGATTTGTTCATATTATTTCTCCGGTAAATGAATTAACCGAGGCTTCCTACAGGCTTTCCAGAGGTGAACTTGGAATTCCGATTGCCTATCATTCAAACAATGAACTTGGTCATTTGGCAGACAGCATCAGGAAGATGGCTTCGCAGTTAAGTGAATATATTGATTATATTCGTGAGCAGGCCAAGAGTGAACGTGAGGCAAAAGAGTCTGCTATTAGCGCTTCTAAGGCTAAGAGTAACTTCCTTGCAAACATGAGCCATGAAATTCGTACCCCTATTAACGCCGTTCTTGGTATGAATGAAATGATTCTGCGCGAAACTACCCGTGATGATATTAAAGTTTACGCTACAAACATTAAACACGCCGGTAACGCCCTTCTTGCCCTGGTTAATGACGTTCTGGACTTTTCTAAGATTGAATCGGGTAAAATGGAACTTCTTCCAGACACCTATAAGCTTTCTTCTGTATTAATTGACTTAATTTCTATTATTTCTGAGCGTATAGAAAAGAATGGGCTGGAGTTAAAGTTAAATATTAATCCGGATATTCCTTCTGTGCTTTATGGTGATAGTGCCAAGTTAAAGCAGTGTATTTTGAACCTTCTTACAAATGCAGTTAAATATACTAATAAAGGTTCTGTTACCATTAATCTGGACTTTAGGGAGATTCCATATTCTGACGGTAAAAAGATAAGCCTTCTGGTTCGCATTTCTGATACTGGTATTGGTATTAAGAAAGAAGATTTGGATAAGCTCTTCCTGCCATTTGAACGAATTGAAGAAAATAGAAACAGAACTGTAGAGGGAACTGGTCTTGGTATGAGCATTGTTCAGAGAATTCTGGACATAATGGATACTAAGCTGGAAGTTCAGAGTGAATATGGTGCTGGTTCTACCTTCTCTTTCTCTGTACTGCAGGATGTAGTTTCTGACGAGCCTCTTGGCGATATTATGACTCAGTACAATGAAAAAATAAGGATGATGGAAGTATATCAGGAAAAACTATTTGCGCCTGATGCAAGAATCCTCTTTATTGATGATACTGTAATGAATCTTGAAGTTGTAAAGGGATTGCTCAAGAATACCTTGATTAAACTTGATACAGCTCTTAGTGGTGAAGAAGGCCTTGAGCTTGCAAAGCAGAATACTTATGACATTCTCTTTATTGACCATCGTATGCCAAAGATGGATGGTCTGGAAACTCTGGATGCCTTAAAGGCTATGCCTGATAATAAGAGTGCAGGTAAACCTTGCATTGCTTTGACAGCAAATGCCATTAGTGGTGCAAAAGAAATGTATATTGCGGCTGGCTTTACAGATTATCTTGCAAAACCTGTTAATCCGGAAAAACTGGAAGAGATGATTCGAAAGTATCTTCCAGACGAACTTATAAAAACTGCCGAGGAAGTGGAAGACCTTACTGGTAGGGCAGTTTCTAAGGATGGTCCAACGGCATCATTCCCAGAAATTGAAGGAATTGATTTTGAAACGGCCCGAACTTACTGTGGTTCTGACGAGCTGATGGTAAAGATGTTCGCAATGTTCCAAAGTTCGGCCCAGGCAAATGCAGATGAACTGGAAAATCTTTTGAAGGAAGGGGATATTGCCCAGTTTAAGATTAAGGTTCATGCATTAAAGTCTTCTGCGCGAACTATTGGTGCAACTAAGCTGTCTCAAAAAGCTCTTGATATGGAAACGGCTGCATCTGAAAACAACATTCAGAAACTGAAGCGTGGAATCAATCCTCTTTTAAAATTATATAGAAGTTATATTGATAAACTGCTTGTTTTTGCGGCTCCAAAGGCAGAGAAAAAAGGCGATGCTTTTTCTGAGGAAGATATAAAGAATAAGCTTGCAGAAATGGCTACAGCTTGTGAAAACTTTGATTTGGACTCTTTGGAAGGTATTGTTGGTGACTTCCAGATGCACGAACTGCCGGAAAGTTTTAAAGAGAAGTTTAAGCAGATTCGCGAGTTTGTAAAGAATGTAGATTTTGATTCTCTTGCGACTTTCTTAAAGGAGCTGTCTTAGGACGATGGGCTCTGATTGTCGGAAAAACGGGTATTCACAAGGCTCTGTTTTTCCTATAAAATCAGAATATGAATATAATTGTAGTAGGCAATGGTGGTCGTGAGCACACTATCTGCTGGAAATTAGCTCAGAGTTCAGTTGTTGATAAAATCATCGTGGTTCCAGGAAACGGCGGAACTGCGCTTGAAGAAAAGTGCCTTAATGTAAATCCAAAAGATTGTGATTATATCGCCGAGGGCGAGAATCCTTATGTTGCGATTGCAAAGCACGAAGGCTGCCGCATGGCTGTAATTGGTCCGGAAGATCCTCTTGCAGATGGTCTTGCAGACGAATTCTGGAAGGCTGATATTCCTTGTGTTGGTCCAAAAAAGGCTGCAGCTCAGCTTGAGGCAAGTAAAGACCTGTCTAAGAACTTTATGAAAAAGTATGGCGTTGCATGTGCTGCAAGCGAAACTTTTGTAAGTAAAGATGCTGCCTGCGAATATATTAAAAAGCACGGTGCTCCTGTTGTTGTAAAGGCTGATGGCCTCGCTGCCGGAAAAGGCGTCGTAGTTGCCGCTACAGTAGAAGAAGCTCTTGCTGCTGTTTCAGATTTGATGGACAGTGGTCGTGTTGGTGACGCCGGCAAAAAGCTTGTTATTGAAGATTATCTTGAAGGTGTAGAGATTTCTGTTCTTGCGGCAGTTTCTGTTACTCCTGAATATGCAGTTAGCGGAAACGCTACAATTAAGGCATTCCAGCCTGCACGTGATCATAAACGTTTGAATGATGGCGCCAAAGGTCCAAACACTGGTGGAATGGGTGCTGTTTCTCCTCTTGATGATGTTACTCCAGAAATTATGGCTCAGTTCAGTACAGATATTCTTACACCTACACTGAACGGTCTTATTAAAGAAAAGTTTGATTACCGTGGATTCATCTTCTTTGGTGTTATGCTCACAAAAAACGGTCCAAAACTTTTGGAATACAATGTTCGTCTTGGTGACCCTGAGACTCAGGCTGTTCTTCCTCTTATGGATTTTGACTTTGCAGCTTTGTGTACTTCTATCTTGAACGGTTCTCTTAAAGATTTTGAAACAAAATGGAAGAAGGGATACCAGGTTGCACCTGTTGTTGTAAGCGGCGGTTATCCTGGAGCTTACAAGAAGGGCTGCGAAATAACTTTCAACGAGCAGATTTTGAAGGAAAGCGGAGCAAAGATTTTTGTTGCCGGTGCAGTTAGCGGTCGTCGTGGTGGCGACATGCTTACAAGCGGCGGACGCGTTCTTGCTTCAAGTGCTTTTGGTAAAACTTTCAAAGAGGCTTGGGCAAAAGCTTATCAGGGAATTTCTGCTGTTAAGTTTGAAGGTGCCTTCTACAGAAAAGACATCGGTTTGCCGGGTGCTGCAGAAAGCGGTAAACTTTAATTAAAGTTGGCTATTAAATAGAAAACCCGAACCTTGCGGTTCGGGTTTTTTATTACAGGTATTTCAAAAGTGTAGGGCGGATATCGTCCAGTCTTTCATCAGAAAGGCCAAAGTCCATTTTGCGGAAAGACCAGGCTGCACGACCAATTCCGTGTTTATTAAAGGTCTTGGAAATAAGGCGGAACCATTCTACAGTATCTTCTGAAGTGGCGCGGTCTATAACTCCATATTCACCACAGTAAAGAAGAACGTTGCGCTTTTCTGCAATTTCAATTGCTTCTGCAAAAATTGTCTCAAAGTAAGTTTCGTCTACTGTTGCGTCCTGAGGGAACTGTTTGAATGTAATTCCAATCTGACCAACCATTTCCTGAGTTTTTACTTCATATTCAGAGAACTTAGACTTAAGTGGGAAGCGGAAAGCTGGATCCATATTCTGGCCAACCCACTTAGCACCCTGATGTGTAAACAATAATGGGTCGTAAGTGTGGAAGTTGTAAACAATGTTTTCGTCATATGGAGGATCCAGGTCTTTTACAGATGCCAGAGAGTTGTTCCAGTAGCTTCCTACCAGGATTTTGATTGATGGGGCAATCTTCCTTATGCGTTCGATACAGGTGCGGGCAATTTCGTTCCACTTTTTGCAGTAAGACTGAGCTGTAACTTCGTTCAAAAGTTCAAAACAGATTTCGCCATGCGCACCGTTCGGGTAAACTGTGCCATCATATGATTTGGCATATTTTTCTGCAAAAGTTTCCCAAAGTTTGTAAAAACGCTCCTGATAATCAGGATTGTCAAAAAATCCGTTTTCGTTTTCGCCGGCGTCAAAAGAAAAACCTGCAGTCTTGTGTAAATCCAAAATCATGTTCAGGTGATACTTTTTACACCAGTCAATTGCCTGCTGAATGCGTTCAAATCCCTTTTCAATTCTGGTGCCGTCAGCTTTTTCTACAAGGTTATAATCTATAGGCAATCTGATGTGGTCCAATCCCCATTCAGAAATTGTCTTAAAATCGGCTTCTTTAATAAAATTGTCATAGCGGTCTTCTGTGTGATTGCACTGCGAGTACCATCCCCCCAGGTTCACCCCATGCATAAATCCGTCGAAATGTTTCATATTGTCTCCTTCAAGGCATTAATTATAACATTATATCGCAGAAAAATGATAATTGTTATAAAAAATCTGTACTTTTGTCAGATTATTGGGATGATTGTTCAGGAGACTTATTTTTCTTGGGGAAGTTGGAATTCAAAAACAGAAAATTTCAAGATAAAAAACTATTCAGAAAAAGCTGCAGATATTTTAGCCTCACTTCGAGCAAAACTTGCCGCAATAGCCCTTGCAAATCACATGGTTCTAGTGACCCGTAACACAAAGCACTTTGCGGCAATCCAGGAAGTAAGCGAACTCCAGGTAGAAAACTGGTTCGAATCTTAAGCCTACTGAACTGAATACAACAAATCTTCGTAGCTTGGGAATGGTTTGTATTCTTCGCCAAGGAGTGGTTCAATCTGGTCGGCGATGGCGCGAACTTCTTCCATTGCAGGAATTACGACCTTCGCATATGCGTGGGCACGTTTCATCAAATCTGCGATGGCGCGGGTTTCTTCGTGCTTTGCGGCAAGGGCGTCTGCTTTGTTAGAAAGTTCATTTACCAGAGTGTTCAGTTTTTCCATCAGCTTAAGACCGGCGTCGCACATTGTCATAACGCGCTGCATCTTGAACTCTGTGTCTGCAAGAACGTTCAGATATTTGAATGCTGCAGGAATAATGTCTTTGTGAACCATCTCAAGCATTGTGTTTGATTCAATATTTACAACCTGGCAGTATTTTTCCAGTTTAATATCATAATGGCTCTTCATTTCTTCTGGAGTGTAGATTCCAAGACGAGTAAAGAGGTCTATATTTTTCTGATCAAGATAATGCTCAATTGCCTTTGGAGTTGTGCGGTAGTTTTTAAGACCACGGCGTTCAGCTTCTTCTATCCATTCCTGACCATAACCGTTTCCGTTAAAAAGGATACGCCAGTGAGCAGTAATTTCACGCTTAATGAGCTTCTGCAAATCTGCATCAAAGTCTTTTGATTGCTCCAGTTCATCTGCAAAAGCGCGAAGGCTGTCTGCAAGAATAGCGTTCATGATTGTGTTTGGACCGCTGATAGAAAGGGCACTTCCTACAGAACGGAACTCAAAACGGTTACCTGTAAATGCAAATGGAGAAGTACGGTTGCGGTCTGTAGAATCCTTTGGAATTGGAGGCAGAACATCAACGCCAATTGTGAGTTTTCCGCCCTTCTTTCCATCGTAATCGGTACCATCCTTAATTGCTTTAAGAACGGCGTCAAGTTCATCACCAACGAAAACAGAAACAATAGCAGGAGGCGCTTCATTTGCACCAAGGCGGTGGTCGTTTCCTGCGCTGGCAACTGAATAACGAAGCAGATCCTGATTTTCATCAACAGATTTAATAACTGCAGTGAGGAAAAGAAGGAACTGAGCATTATCGCGAGGAGTTTTTCCCGGGCTAAAAAGATTTTCGCCAAGGTCGGTTGCAATTGACCAGTTGTTGTGCTTACCGCTTCCGTTTACTCCTTCAAATGGTTTTTCGTGAAGCAGGCAGATAAGCCCGTGACGGCGTGCCACCTTCTTCATAATTTCCATTGTAAGCTGGTTCTGATCTGCCGCAAGGTTGCTTGTTGTAAAGATTGGTGCCATTTCGTGCTGAGCAGGAGCAACCTCGTTGTGTTCAGTCTTGCTGTAAATTCCAAGTTTCCAGAGTTCCTCGTTCAAATCTTCCATGTACTTGATAACGCGAGGCTTGATTGCGGCAAAGTACTGGTCATCCATTTCCTGACCTTTTACCGGGCGGGAACCAAAAAGAGTTCGTCCGCACATTTTTAAGTCTTTGCGCTTCTGGTAGAGTTTTTCGTCAATTAAGAAATACTCCTGTTCTGGTCCCATTGTTGTTGTAATGTGCTTTGCCTTGTTTCCAAAAAGTTTAAGCACGCGAAGTCCCTGTTCATTCAGGCTTTCCATTGAGCGCAAGAGCGGAGTTTTTTTATCAAGTGCTTCACCGTTGTATGAACAGAAAGCTGTTGGAATACAGAGAGTGTGGTCTTTTACAAAAGGATAAGATGTTGGATCCCAAACAGTGTAACCGCGGGCTTCAAAAGTTGAACGCTTACCGCCGTTAGGGAAGCTTGAAGCATCAGGTTCACCCTTAATCAGCTCTTTTCCGCTGAAGCTCATTATGATTTTTCCTTCGTCTGCTGGCGAAAGGAATGAGTCGTGTTTTTCTGCTGTAATACCTGTGAGTGGCTGGAACCAGTGAGAGTAGTGAGTTGCACCCTTAGAGATTGCCCAGTTTTTCATTGCGTCGGCAATCTGATTTGCAGCCTCTAAATCAAGAGGAGTTCCTTCTTCCATTGTATGCTTAAGTGCCTTGTAAGTCTGAGAAGGCAGCATTTCCTTCATAACAGTCTGGTTAAATACCAGGCTTCCAAAAAGTTCAGGAACATTAGTGTTTGCCATGGGGAACTCCGTTACGCGCGTCTTTGCGCTTTTTTTATATGTAATGTAAGAGTATTTTAGTGTTTTACGGAGATATTTTCAACGAGGTGTTTTCTACATCCCCTTGCGTAGTTCTTTCAGGAAGTTTTTGCGTTCGTACATGCGTTTGTCGGCGCGTTCGAAGACGCGCAGGAGGCTCTTGTCTTTGTTTGGAATGAATTCGGAGAAGCCGCAGGCAATTACGACGTCGTCTTTTGCAAGGTTGGCTTCCATTTTTTCATTAAAGGATTTTATAAGTTCCAGGTGATTTTTGTAATCTTTGCCGCGGAGGATGGCTACAAATTCGTCTCCGCCGATGCGGTAAATTGGACTGTGCTTAAACTGATTACAGATGATGGCGCAGGCAGTTTTAATGTACTGGTCGCCGGCATCATGACCTTTTGTGTCGTTAATTTTTTTCAGGTCATTCAGGTCAAAGACAATCATTCCAAATTCTGGAGCTTCATTGTTTTCTATTCGACTTTCATATGAACCGACATCATCAATGTAGGCCATTTTGTTTTTTACTCCGGTTAGCGGGTCTGTATAAGCAAGTCGTTTTGTGGTGCCAAGTTCAAGCTCCTGTACTTTTTCCACTTTTAGAAGATTTTCAATTTCTTTTCGTCTTGTTTCTTTTTCATCTTCCAAAACAAAGGTGTGCAAAATACAGGTTCCAAGCATATATCCAATAGAATAAAAAGGCATAGAAGGGAAGAAATCTGACAAAAGTACAAAGAATACCATAACAAAACTGAATACTGCTATGGCAAAATGACGGCGCTTTTGTTCACCTTCAGATTTGATAGTGATATATATCATATAGATAAAAACTGCGAGGAAGAAGAGTACCTGGACTAGAATGACAATAAAACGTACTATTCCTGTTTGATAACGGCCATTATCATCAAACCAGAACGAAATATGGAAGAAGCAGTTGATAATCAGCAATATAATTTGAATGATTAAAAATACCCAACCGGCAGTATTCAAAATGGCTGAGAATTTATTTTTTTGTCCAATATATGTATTTACAAACTTTGTCCAAAGAAGAACTGAACATCCTACAGCAATAAAATAAATTATTGTTTCAATGAAGGTAATTGTTGGAATATTAAGGGCGTATAATCCGCCCCAAAGAATATCTGTTATGTAATAAACTACAACACTTAATAAAAATGCTTTGTAGGCTTTGTGGGCGGGAATAATATCTGATTTAGTTGGTTCTTTTAAAACATTGTAGTTAACAATTAAAAGAGTTAAAAGTGCCAAAACACCAATGCTTGCATAATACATAAAATAAACTCCCTTATGCTGTTTACGAGCAAGTATGTTTAATTATATACCGATTTTTACGGAATTTAAAAGAAAAAATTATTAATAATCTAAGAAAATATATTTAATCTGCTGGCAAGCGTCCTGTGTTGAAAATCACCTTGTTTCTGTGTACAATATCAAAAACTATATTGGGGTAATGTAAAAATGAGTGAAGAAATTCAGTACACAGACATAAACAAAAGTTTTGAAGCTGCCCTTGAACGCAGCCATAAAATTGAAGAAGACTTAATCAAAAATCCTAAAAAATACCGCGTTTTGACTGGTGATCGTCCAACTGGACTTTTGCACATTGGTCACTATTTTGGTTCATTGCAGAACCGTGTTCGCCTTGCAAATATGGGCGTTCCTACAATGATTCTGATTGCTGACTATCAGGTTTTGACTGACCACGACGCTTTTGACAAAATCAGCCAGAATACAAAACAGCTTGTAATTGACTATCTTGCAGCCGGAATTAATCCGGAAAAGCAGGACGTAATTATTTATCCTCACAGTTATGTTCCAGAATGTAACCAGCTGATGATTCCATTCCTCACTCTTGTTTCGAATGCCGAGTTGTCACGCAACCCTACAGTAAAAGAAGAAATTGAATCTGCCGGTCTTAAAAACGTAAATGCCGGAAT
>JAEEGL010386226.1_pt1 | contig 21086 bp, 21 predicted proteins | sample 9134231 | NCBI WGS metagenome assembly JAEEGL01 (sample SAMN16246548, study PRJNA631951) | gut metagenome | biome: gut microbiome; feature: rumen; material: fiber-attached | host: Bos | place: Iran: Karaj | collected 2018-10 | reverse complement strand
TCTCCTCGCTGGGACCGCTGTACCTTATGGCCCTTGTGCCGTCATCTTTGTTCTTATATGTAATATAGTTTCCCGTAGCCTCATCATGGTATACACCGAAAGCCCGGGGCTCCTTAAAATCCTCGCCCACAAAGAAACGCATACGAAGAAGGGGCATACCGCGCTCCGCACAGTACTCCTTCAATTCTTCAATGGTATGGGGTGTAAGGATGACCTTTGGGGTATCAACGACATAGCAGGGATTTCCCGCGCCGCAGCTTGGACAGATCCTGTCGTTTGAGGTTATCGTTGTTCCGCAGTATTCACATTTATTGGTACTTGCCATAATCTGCCTCCGAATCTTATCCCTTTGATTATACTCCTTTGAGACCGTTGTGAAAATAGCCGTTTCTTTTCCGCCCCTCAAAGGGATATAATGATCTTATAAAAACAAAAAGGAGCCTCTATGAAAACCATCACTTTAAACAGCAAAGTCAAAGACATAATGAAGACCCCGGTGGGCCATGACATCATTTCAAAGATCCTTTTGCAGATGGGCAGGGACGTTTCTCTTGTCAACAATCCCGTCATCGGAAATATGTCGTTAAAGACTTTGAAGAGACTCACCAAAAAGATGTTAAGCGACGGCTTCTGGGATACTTTCATTACACTAATGAATTCCGATAAAGAAGAACCCGCCTCGGACAGATGCGGCATTAAGCCTGCCTGGTGGAAGGAAGCCGTGTTTTATCAGATCTATCCCCGCAGCTTCTGCGATTCAAACGGTGACGGTATCGGTGATATCCCCGGAATGACAGAAAGGCTTGATTACCTTAAGGAGCTGGGCGTAAATGTGCTGTGGCTTTCGCCGATCTACGACTCTCCTCTTGATGATAACGGTTACGATATCAGGGATTATAAAAAGATCCTCGCCGCTTTCGGTACCATGGAGGATTTTGACAGATTGCTTGCCGAGGCTCACGAAAGGGGCATGCGTCTTATCATGGACCTTGTTGTCAACCATACCTCCGACGAGCATCCCTGGTTTCAGAGTGCCATAAACGATCCCGATTCCCCTTACAGAGACTATTACTTCTTCAGGGAAGGAACCCACGACAAATGCCCCAATAACTGGACTTCTTTCTTCAGCGGTCCTGCCTGGAACTATTATGACCAGATCGGTCAGTGGGGACTCCACCTGTTTTCAAAGAAGCAGATGGACTTAAACTGGGACAATCCCGCTTTAAGAAACGATGTCTGCGACATGATCCGCTGGTGGCTTGAAAAGGGCGTTGACGGTTTCAGAATGGATGTCATCAACTACATTTCAAAAGCCCCGGGACTTCCCGACGGTGATGAGACCATCGGCTCTATGATGGGCTTCTGCGGAGTTGAGCATTACTTCTACGGTCCCCGCCTTCACGAATACTTAAAGCAGATAAGACGTGAAGCATTCGATCCCTACAATGCCTTTTCCGTAGGTGAAACTCCCGGTGTCGGAATGGAAATGGCCAAGCTCATCACCGGCGATGACAGACACGAGCTTGACATGATCTTTTCCTTCGATCAGCTGGAGAATCCCGGCAAGGTCAGATTTGACGATTACGAATATGATCTTAACTATATGAAGAAATACTTCATGGACTGGACCCTTAACTACGGCGATCACTGCTGGCAGTCGTTGTTTTTCGAAAACCACGACAATCCACGAATGGTTTCAAAGGTCAGCCGTGATCCTGCGTACCACGAGGCCATCGCCAAGCTTGTTCTTACGGTACAGTTAACACTTCCGGGAAGTCCCTTCATCTATCAGGGCCAGGAATGGAACACCGCTAACCATCCTTTTAAGGACATAAGCGAAATAGACGACGTGGAAAGCCGCAATCTCTACAAAGATCTTTGTGAAAAAGAAAGCCCGGAAGAAGCATGGAAAACCATCCTGGCAGGCACCAGAGACCACGCCCGCATTCTCCTTGACTGGTCGGAAGCCGACAGACAGAAGAAAAACTCCCGCTCCACCTATAATTTTGTCCGGGAGCTCATCAAATTCAGAAGGAACAACACGGATACCCTTATCTACGGCGACATAGAATTCATCGACGCAAAGAGAAAAGACTATTTTGCCTATGAACGCCGTTCAAAGGATCTGACGGTATTTGTGGAAATGAACCTTTCAAAGGGTGAAATAAAACGTTCAAAACGGACCGGAGACATGAAAGCACTTATGTGCAACTATGATTCTTACGGGGAGAGATTAAGACCTTACGAAGTGATCATATGGACAGAATAAAAAAAGGCGGCACCTTACGGTGTCGCCTTCTCTTCATCCTTGTTAAGGTTAAGCGCAATGACAATGGCTAAAGCAGAAAGGATCAGGGTTGCTATCTCACAGGGCCAGGCACCCAATTGAGCATTTATCACCACTACAGAAAAATCAACCACAAAGTGGATCAGGAAAGAGATCATGGCAAGACCGAGTTTTCCGGACTTCACCGCTTTGTACATGATAAGTGACATTCCTATCTGAAGAGCGATCGCCGCAATCCTCTCAACTCCGGCTGCATAGAAAATATCGGGACCGGAAGTCCAGAGGGCCGAAATCTGTGCTACGGTCAGTTCTCTTGTTTCTTCGGGAAGCAGGTTAAGTGACTGCTCAAAGGTTCCGTTGTTTATCATTAAGGAAGTGGATAAGTTACCGATATATGTAAGTCCCACAAGAGCAATGGCTTCAAATCCGCCATGTCCCACACCGTACATAAAACCGTTGGGGAAGTTTAAGTCCTTCTTCATGAAGAACTTCATTGCAATGAAACGGCCCGTTTCCTCAAAGAGCGCTGCCATTAATCCGCCGTAAAGAGCGAGGATCCAGATATTTCCGGTGATCGCTGTTCCCGTTGCGGAAAAAACGATGTTGTGAACGATACTTTCAAGGATCAGCGCCATTACCAGCATTACGCCGCAGCCGATAAGGAAGGGATAAAACTTTGATCTGAGTTTCTTCAGTGCAAAGATCATAAGCGCGATGGGCAATCCCACCGAAATGATCAGTGTTACAGCCATTGCCACCATATTGGCGGCAGGTACAGGTCCCAATGTCATAAATTCATCCTCCGTTTTTGTGACTTGTTTTTGTTTAAATACTATGTGATTATATTACCATAATGAAAAAAGAAAGAGAATCTCATTATGGATAATAAAAAACTCATTCAATTCTATGAAGAAGAAATGTACGGAATTTGGCGTTTTGGTGAAAACGTTTCCTTCAGACTTCTGGGTGAAGACCCCAAGGCAGCGGAGCAAAGCGATAAGCCTCGAAATCCCTTTGAAATAGTGGGTGGCGAGCTTGTGGAGATCAATGTTGACCGTGACGGTCACAGCTCTTCTTTTGTGATCCACGCCTTCCTTCCCACTGCAGAAGCCCGTAAAAAGTATCCCAAGGGCTCACCCTTCATCATCTGCTTAAATCCCATAATGCCCGTTGACTACGTGCTGTCTCAGGGATACGCTTTGTTCTTCCTTGACAGCTACAGTATCGGGTCCGACAATACCGAACATAAGGGTGCTTTCTATGAGATCTATCCTTACGGACCGGAAGTGTCCGAACAGACAGGTGTGCTGATGGCATGGGCCTGGGGTGCATCTAAGGTGCTTGATGCGATCATCGGCGGGCTTGATAAGGAAATGTATCTTGATGCGGCGGCTTCCATGGTCACCGGTGTTTCCCGTTTCGGAAAGGCAACGGCTGTATGCGGAGCCTTTGACGAAAGGTTTAAAATGACCATTCCCGCATGTTCCGGAGCCGGCGGCCTTGCGCTGTATAACTTCGTTTCCGAAGGAAAGACCTATGACTTAAGCTCCATGGATGCTCCGTCCGACTATACTTATACAAAGAACGAGCCCCTTGACTGCCTTCAGTCAGATGCTGAGCGTGGCTGGTTCAATGACAGATTCCTAAGCTACAGGGAGCCTTCCGACATTCCCTACGATCAGGAGAACCTGCCCATCCTTGCCATGAGCAGGGATCGTTACTACTTCATCATTGCGGCCTGCACCGGTGAAGACTGGGTCAACGCCCCCGCCATGTGGGAATGCTACAAAAAAGCAAATGTCGAATACGAGAAAGCCGGCCTTTCAGACCATCTGGTGCTCAATTTCCACAAAGTGGGCCACGCGGTTTTAGAAGAAGATGCCCGGAAGTTCATCGATTATTTCAATCATATGTATTTCGGTTTCGAAACCAAACTCGATATCAATTCCTTAAAAACATGCGTATTCGCAGGACAGGAATAACAAAAGGCCGGTCATCAGACCGGTCTTTGTTTTACAAATAACTGCTTTATCTCTTCGTACTTGGCCGAAGTCATGAGAGCCGTCTCATCCGTATCCTTTAAGGATACGTTGTAGGTCCAGCGCCCGTAGACCTCAAGCTTCTTAACCGCGTCTGTTCTTATTATGTAGGACTTATGGCTTCTGATAAATACCTTCGGATCAAGCTTCTCTTCGATGGAAGAAAGGGACTGGGAAGTTAAGAAAACCTCGTCCTTTGTTACTATCCTTGAAACTCCGTCGGCCCTTTCGATCATGATGATGTCCTTAACATCTATCAGATTGATCTCTTCCTTGCCCTTTATTATAAGCTTTCCGTCGTACTCCGTTTCACCGGCCGCTATAGGCTTGTCCGAAAGGCCCCTGATCCTTGAAAGAGTCTTGTTTATCCTCTCCATATCAAAGGGCTTCACCAGATAATCAAATGCATATATCTCAAAGGCATTGGCCATATATTCGCTGTGGGCCGTGGCAAAGACGATCTTTACCTTTGGATCCACCTCCGTGATGGCCTTTGCACAGTCAAGTCCGCTTTCACCCTTAAGGTCGATGTCCATAAAAACAACATCGGGGCGAAGCTTTATAAATTCGTTGATAGCCGAGGCAAAATCTTCGCAGGAAGAGACCACCGTACAGCCTTCATTCTTCTCTATCATCTTTTTTAAGATGATGCGGATCTGCTCCTCATCTTCCACTACCATTATCTTCATCTCATCTTCGCCCCTCTGCAGGTTCTATCATTTCTTCTTGGTCTCAACAAAATCCGTAACGCCGCTTCCGATGTCATTCTTCATCTTTGTATCGGCCTGGATGTTCTGAAGCTTGTAATAATCAAGCACACCGATATTTCCGGCCTTCAATGCCTCTGCCATTGCTCTGGGAACCTCGGATTCGGCCTTTACGACCTCTGCTCTCATTTCCTGTTCCAAAGCTACGGCCATCGCTCTTCTTTCCTCGGCCTTGGCCTGTGCGATCTTGGTGTTTGCTTCCGCCTGGAGGCTCTGGAGGTTTGCTCCGATGTTTCTTCCGATATCAATGTCGGCTATATCTATGGATATGATCTCATAAGCGGTTCCGGAGTCAAGTCCCTTTTCAAGAACAACCTTCGAGATATCATCGGGGTTTTCAAGAACCGCGCTGTGGGTAAGGGCGGAACCGACGGTTGTAACGATACCTTCACCGACTCTGGCAAGGACCGTTGCCTCTCCCGCACCACCGATCAGCTGGTTGATGTTGGTACGTACGGTAACACGGGCCTTAACAAGAAGCTCGATACCGTCTTTAGCAACCGCCGAGATTTGAGGTGTCTCGATAACCTTGGGAGTTACGCTCATCTTTACTGCTTCGAAAACATTTCGACCGGCAAGGTCAATAGCCGATGCCTGTTCAAATGTAAGGTCCATTCCCGCTCTCTCGGCTGCGATCAATGCGTTTACCACGTCATCGACATTACCGCCTGCAAGATAGTGGGCTTCAAGTTCGTTTGTCCTGACCTTAATGCCTGCCTTTGTGGCCTTGATCATGGGGCTTACGATCTTTGCGGGTTTAACGCGACGGATCTTCATTCCCACAAGTGAAAAGATGCTGATCTTTACGCCGCTGGCTACAGCGGAGATCCACATTCCAACGGGTATTACAGTAAAGAATACTAAAAGTGCTACGATTATTAATGCTGCAATGATAATTGGTGCCCTCATTTATTTACCCTCCTCAACAATGATCTTATTGTTTTTGATCTCTGTTATTTCCAATGTCTTTCCTTTTTCTATAAAACTTCCGTTTGAAAGGATATCAAGCCTGACTCCGTCAAACTCACCCTTTCCCGAAGGCCTCAGATCCGTAAGGGCAACGCCCTTTTTGCCTATCAGATACTGCATATCTTCTTCTTCGATAAAAAGGTTTTTACCTGTAAGATCCGTATCCAGCTTGATAGGGGATTTAACCTTCTTTGAATTGAAAACAATAATGCTGATCACGAGCATTACCGCTATCAGAACGATCGCTGCGACTCCGGTTATGATCCTCTCTGAGGCGTTGCTTCCCGTAAGGAAGATCCCTGCGACGGTACAGATGATCCCGCAGATTCCGGGAAAGCCGAAGCCCGGCATGTAAAACTCGATACCGATAAGCACAATTCCCACGATCAGTACCAGGATGCCCAAAATCTGAATCGCTCCCATCATGTCTCTCCTTTCTTAAATGTCACTCTGAAAACCGTTTCCTTTTCTTCAGATTCAAAATCGATGCTGCCGGCGTTTTCCGCAAGTATCTCTGCGACTATAGCCAGGCCCATTCCGTGATCCTCGCCCTTTTTTGTGGAAAAGCCCTTTTTAAAGATCCTGTCTCGTATCTCCTCCGGGATAGTCGGTCCGTTATTCTCCACTTCAAAGATATATGCTTCTTTACTCTCGGTAATGTCGACACGTATTCTTTTTCCTGCCCTGTCCGAATCCTCAAGAGCGCTTACGGCGTTGTCTATGAGATTGGAAAGGACCTTGCACAGGCACCAGTCCTCCACTGCCAAAGCCTTCAGGTCTGACTTGACCTCGATCACGAAATCCATGTCCTTGGCCTCCGCCTCCGCGTTTTTCGCTGCAAGAAGGGCATTGAGTGCGGGTTTGGAAGTTTTGATGGCCTTTCCGGTCTTTATGAATTCCTTGTAGATCTTTTTAAGATAGGAATTCATCTCCTCATATTCGCCAAGTTCCATGAGTCCGTAGACGACCTGAAGCTGGTTTAAGTAATCGTGTCTGTCCATCCGAAGCTTGTCGTTTAACTTTCCGAGATTGTCGATGGTGTCCTCCAGGGTCTCGCTTCTTTTTAAGAGCCTGTTGTAACTTCTTATCAAAAGAGCAATGGCTGCCAGAAGAACAAAGACAAGTATCACGCATAGCGTCAAATATAATCTGCTGTTGTCCACTTCGCCCTCCTTTGATATGAGAATAGCATTCACCGGTTTTTATACAACCCATTCTCTCTCAATTATACAAACAGGCGGCTGAAATGTCATTCTTTATGACTTATCCCGCACAAAAAAAGAAGTGTCCGAAAACACTTCTTTGTAAGGCTTAAAGCCATTTCTTCTTTTTAAAGAAAAACAAACTGCCGAGAGCGATCAAAAGGCTTATGGCGATTATTATGGGATAACCCCATTTCCACTCAAGTTCGGGCATGTACCGGAAGTTCATTCCGTACCAGCCTACGATCAGGGTTAACGGCATGAAGATCGTTGTGACCACCGTAAGCACCGTCATAATGCGGTTCTGCTTGATATCAAGGTGGGCCTTGTACTGGTCTCGAAGCTGCATGGTGTAATCACGAAGAGCGGTGGAGGTATCGTGGAGCCTTGCCATGCGGTTTAAGAACAGTCTGAAGTATCTTAAATTCTCCTGCTTGAAGAAATTGTTCTCGTTTTCCTCCAGTTCCTGCCCAAGGTCCATCAGCTGCTCGTAATGGATACGCAGGTTACGGATATCGCTTCTGATATCGTTTAACCTTGCGGAAGGATTCGCCTCATTTCCGTCCTCAATAGCCTGCTCCATTGCATCCAGCTCACATTCGTACTTCTCCATGAGCCTTAGATCGTCCTTGACGATCTGGTCGAGAAAATCGTAGATGAAACGTTCTAAGCTCGGCAGCTTCCACTTCTTTGTACGAAGGATCCTTTCTATTATCTGCTCAGCCCCGCCGCTGTCATCGATGAAAACAATGCCCTTCTCGTCCATGGCAAATGCGAATGTGCAGTCATCACCGGATAAGTCGTTTCTGTCGGGTATGGAAAAAGAACCCGTCAGCGAATCATAGTTTACTTCGGCCTTGGTGGTGTATATCTCAAAGATATCCGAATCAATATCGATGCCCATCTCAAAGCTGTCCCGTTCATTCTTCCACTCATCGTGGGTAAGCACCGCTACGTATTGTTTTTCCGTATTCTTAATTTCATCTCTTAACACCGGTTTAAGTGTGTCTTCGATCAAGTAATACATTCTGGTTCATTTCCTGTTCTCTGATTTTGGAGCATCCGCCGCCCTTTAGATATATTTCTCCATAACGGCCACGATCTTGCGAAGGCCTTCTTCGTCCTCAGCGGAAAACCTGCCCTTTTTCGGGCTGTCTATGTCAAGGACTCCGATGACTGCCCCGTTTTTTCGTATGGGAAGTACGATCTCGGATTCGGAGGTGCTGTCGCAGGCAATATGCCCCGGGAATTGATGAACGTCTTCAACACGAAGGACTTCTTCTTTTTCCACGGCGGTACCGCAAACGCCCTTGCCCACCGGAATGCGCATGCACGCAACCTTTCCCTGAAAAGGGCCAAGCTTAAGAGCTCCGTCACGCATAAGATAGAATCCCGCCCAGTTAAGGTCGGGCAATTCGTTGTATATCAGCGCCGAGATATTTGCATAGATCGTAATATCCCAATCCGCGTCCTTTGCCAGTTCTTCCGCCTGGCTGATAAGTAAATTATAGTCTGTCACTTTTAATAGAATTCTCCCAATGCAATGCTGCCATCGTAGCCGCTCATGTATGCGTAGTAGCAATGTTCGGTTCCGAATGAATCTTTAAATTTGTAATAGAGGGCGCTCATGTCGCCGGGGAAAGATGCCCTGACAAGAACGGATTCTCCGTAGCCAAGATCGCCTATCTTCACGGAAGGAGTGAGGGTGAAATCCTGCTCGCCTCCACGGTCCTCGCCCCATTCGATATCACATAAAGTCACATCGTAAACATCGTCATAGGCCTCAAGTACAACGTCTACGGGGTTATCGTCGGTGCAGACGTCATATGATTTGAGTGCAGCAGCATCGTAAGGGTAAAGCGATGCATCCATGGGAACAAGAAGAGCTCCTGCCATATTTCCGACAGCACCCTGTAACTTATATAAAGGTATAAGATCAATATCAACAATACGATCCTGATAAGTCTTCTGAAGATCCCAGAACTCGTTCTCGCTCTTTATATCCATTTTCTCAGCTGCGCTGACATCCCATATACCCGTTGAGTTGTGGTAGAATTCAACTTCGCCGGTAACTCCGTTATAAGTGGAAAAATAAAAATCCTTCCAGACAACTTCAGATCCGTCACGGGAAAGTCTGTAAGTGCCGAAGCAGTTCTCTGTGGCTCCCGATGAACCTTCATTGTAGAACAATCCGTCATCAAGCATGTAGTGGCGGTTTCTGCTCCAGCCTTCAAGTGTCAGAACATACTCATCATCGGCATTTCTTGTATAGATTGCTTTGATGCTCGTGTTCTTGTCCCATTCTGCATCTATGGGATACTCGGCAATGATAAGGTCAAGCTTGCCGTCGCCGGAATAGTCGTGAGCGCTGAATCCTACAAGCGCCAAAGGACTCTTGTTGGCGTATTCAACATCATATCTGAAATCCGCAAGCCAGTAATAACCATCATCCGCATAATCCGTATAAGTATCTAAGTGTGCTGAAAGAGAATAAAAATACTGAGTAAGCAACTCAATATAGCAGGTATAATCGTCATCAGGTGCTCCGTTGGGGCCTTCCGGCTCATCGGGAACTTCGGGTTCCTCGGGCTTGGTCTCGGATACCTCAGTGCTGACGGTCTCACTTACGGAAGTCTCCGCAGATACCGCTTCAGGCTTTTTTTCTTGTTCCACGGAAGCAGTCCTGCCAAAAGGAAGGCTGCAGCCCGTCATTGCGACACAGAGTGTCATGCACATCAAAATGAGTGCGAGTTTTTTTATTATTGCTTTCATATGATTCCCCTCTGAAAAATTAATACAACAACATAAATAATACACCAAAACCTCCTTTGAATCTATCGGTTTATGAAAAAGGTGTATCTTAATCAAATCTTAATGCGTTTACGTATTCCAAGTTAAATTCAATTCATACTATAATCAATTGTGTTGGGAAGAACAAAACACAGTACATACCCCGGGGGAGGGATTTACATGCCAAACATATTGATATGTGACGACGAAAAAGATATTGTCAACGCGCTTAAGATCTATCTGTCCGATCCGGATTATAAGCTTTTTGAGGCCTATAACGGACAGGAAGCTTTAGACTGTCTGTCGACAAATGACATACACCTTGTTCTTATGGACATAATGATGCCGGTCATGGACGGTATCACTGCCATGGCTAAGATCCGTGAGATCAGCAATGTTCCCATAATCGTACTTACCGCAAAGAGTGAGGATGCGGACAAGATCCTGGGCCTCAATGTAGGGGCCGACGATTATATCACAAAACCCTTTAATCCGCTGGAGGTCACTGCCAGGGTCCGCTCCCAGTTAAGACGTTTTCTTAAGCTTGGCGGCGGAAGGGAGATCTCACCCACACTCTCCATTCGCGGTCTTGAAATAAATGATCTTTCAAAAGAAGTATTCTTAGACGGTGAGCCCATAAGCCTCACGCCGAAAGAATATGATATCCTGAAGCTTTTGATGGCTTCGCCCGACCGTGTTTTTTCTCCCAAGGAAATCTACAACACCATCTGGAAAGAAGTTCCCTTTGGTACCGACAACACAGTTGCGGTGCACATCAGACATCTCAGAGAAAAGATTGAAATCGACCCTTCCGATCCCCGCTATATCAAGCTTGTTTTCGGTCAGGGGTATAAAATTGAAGGAGAAAAAAGAAAATGAAGCATTTCATCAGATCCCTTTTGGGAAAAATGATCATATTTTTGGCATTCATCATATCCTTTATTACCTTGTTTGGAAGTATCTGTGCCATCTATTCATATAACGAACCGGACATTGACTGGTATACCGCTTCCGAGGAGATCTGCGTACGGCAAGTGCTCAGTTCCGAATATGATATTCTATCAACCCGACAGGTCGCAGCCATTGCCCATATGGCATACAATTTGCGATACGCCATATATGGCATAGTCATCGCAGCATTGTTGGCGACCATCCTGTTCTTTATCGCTCTTATGGCTTCTTCCGGAAGGAGAAACAACACTGATGAGATCGTATTGACGCCATTTTGCAGAATACCCTACGATCTGTTGCTGGTCGCAGCCTTCTTTATCATGCTGTTTCCTTTCTACTTCGTTGATACCTGTCTGGAGGGGCTTGTGCAGGTATTTTCGGGAATTCTGCTGGCGATCGTATGTATGGTGGTCGCAACGCTGCTTTGTATGGTTGCCGCAACCAATATAAAAAGAAAGATGTTCTTTAAGAACACTCTTGTTTATATGACCCTGCGATTCATTGCCCGGACTGCCAAAAAGGTATTCGGACTTATCAGATACATTCCCATGGTGTGGAAAACAATTCTTGCCGTTGCCTGTATATCATTTTTTGAGTTATTGGCGATCATCGCTTTTGATGGTGAACAGGAGGAACTTGTATGTTGTTTCTTCTTCGTTAAGTTCTTGACCGTTCCGGTCATAATGTATATCGCATTGACGCTTAAAAAGCTCCAGACCGCCGGAAGGGCTCTGGCAGGAGGAAACCTTACCTATCATACGGATACTTCTAAAATGGTATGGGATCTTAAGGAGCACGGAGAAAACTTAAACAATATCGCCGTGGGAATGACCAGGGCCGTGGATGAGAGAATGCGAAGCGAACGCATGAAAACAGAGCTTATCACCAACGTATCCCATGACATAAAGACGCCTCTTACATCTATAATCAATTATGCGACCATTATTGGCGACGGTTTGAAGGATAATCCCGAAATGGCTGAATATACCGAGGTTTTGGTGCGTCAGTCGGATAAGTTAAAACGACTCATCGAGGACCTGGTGGAAGCATCCAAAGCATCCACAGGTAACTTAGAAGTAGCACTCGCCCCCTGCGATGCATCCATCTTTCTGACACAGGCAGGAGGCGAGTATGAAGAAAAGCTTGAAAGAGCTCAGTTGACACTGATTACCAAAACACCTTCCGAGGAGCTTCGGATCATGGCTGACGGAAGACGTATGTGGAGGATTTTTGACAATTTAATGAACAATATCTGCAAATACTCTCTTCCCGGCACAAGAGTATATCTCTCGTTAGAAAGAATGGGTAATTACGCAGTCATAACCTTTAAGAATACCTCCAAAGAGCCCCTTGATATGACCGAAGCAGAACTCATGGAGCGCTTCACAAGAGGCGATTCTTCAAGATCCACCGAAGGAAACGGCCTTGGACTTTCCATTGCAAAAAGCCTGGCAGAGCTTCAAAACGGCCGACTTAACATTGCCCTTGACGGGGATCTCTTTAAAGCGGTTTTATCATTCCCGCTTGTTACTGATTAAAGATCAGTGATAAAGGGTGTGATGAGTACCATAAGCATACATATGGGACAAACCACCATGATCATTACACGGTATAGAAGCTTTGCCTTGAAGGATGTTTCGCCGCAAAGAACTTCTTCTTCCACATATTTTGTTTTTACGATATAACCGATCAATATGCAGGTAAGGAAGGCAAGGATGGGCATCATCACGGAATTGGTGATGAAGTCAAAGAAGTCCAAAAACTGCATTCCAAAGATCGTTACATTCGACCAGTTGCTGTAGCCAAGGACCGAAAGCATTCCGAGGGCTATCGTTACCACAATAACAACAACACATGCCATGATCCTGGAAAGTCCCAGTTTCTCCATAACTGCGGAGACTACCGTTTCCATCAGGGAGATGGAGGACGTGAGGGCCGCAAGTGATACAAGGATGAAGAAGGCTGCACCTACGATCTGGCCGCCGGGCATGGATTCAAATACCTTGGGAAGTGTGATGAACATAAGGCCGGGACCCGCGTTTACCGCAGCCTTGTCTCCACCGGAGAATACAAATACGGCAGGAACGATTATAAGGCCGGCTATTACAGCGATACCGGTATCAAAGAATTCGATATGTCTTACGGAGCTTTCCAGGGAATCCTGTTTTCTCATGTATGAACCGTAGGTAACAAGAATACCCATTGCGATGGACATTGAATAAAACAGCTGGCTGGTGGCAGCGGCGAATGTCTTAAACAGCATTCCCGCGTGGAAGCCTTTGCTGTCAACCAGGCTCTCAAAGTTGGGAAGCAGATAATACTTAACGCCCTCGAAAGCACCCTTAAGAGTGAACGTATAGATGCAGATTGCAATGATGAGCACTACCAGAACGGGCATAAGGAACTTGCTGACAAGCTCTATGCCCTTCTGAACTCCAAGCACTATGACCACTCCGGTCAAAAGAACAAATACCACAAAGAAAATGGTTGGTAATGTGGCGTGGCTTATGAAATCGCCGAAGAATGATGCTTCCTCGCCGGCTGCGGTTGTCACCGTATGCGCGGTCTCAAGGCCTGCCCCGGTTACAAAGGATGCAGTGTATCTTAATACCCATCCGCCTATAACACAGTAATAAGGAAGGATCAGTGCGGGAATGATGGCCGCTATCCAACCCATAAAGCCAAACTTTTTGTGCACGGTCTGATATGCGCCAAGCACGCTCTTTCCCGTGCGTCTTCCGATGGCGATCTCCGTAAGCATCAGAGTAAAGCCAAAGGTCAGTGTAAGGATAATGTATATGAACAGGAACAGTCCTCCGCCGTATTTAGCGGCAAGGTACGGAAATCTCCATATATTTCCGAGGCCCACTGCAGATCCTGCTGCCGCAAGGATAAATCCTATCCTGCTGCCAAAGCCCGCCCCTGCGCGGGCACTTTCATGTTTTGTTTCTTCATTTCCCATTTTTATATCTCCCCTTTTTGTTTTTATAGCAGCATTGCCCGAATATGGCAACACACTTTAAAAGTTTACTACACTCTGCAGACAAAAGCAAAATGCTTTGAATAAAAAAGAAGTGCTTAAAAGCACTTCTTTCAGTGGTTAATTCTTCTTAGCAAGAATCGTGTACCATTCCGTATCTTCAAAGGGCCGCTTCGGGGCGTAAGAAGGAAAGCCAAAGAGGTGAATATCTGTGTAACCGAGCGCTGAGAGCTTATCAAGGATAAGGCTCTTGGGAAGAGGGTTATAGTGTTCCTCGAACTTTTCCTTTTTATAGATCTTTAAATCCTTTTCAAATGTATAAAGCAGATTGAAGGTCATGGAACCGTCAGGATTGTAATCCCAGACCTGCAAGAAATTGACTCTGTCGCCGTTTACAAAGAAAGGATCATACAGATAAAAACGATTCCTCTCCTTTAAGATCTTGTCCCAGTTTCGGGTGTCAATGTAGATGTATCCGCCCTTTTCAACGTGTTTGTCCATCTCCTCCAGCACATGTCGAACATCATCATTGGATACATATGCAAGAGCGTTGCCCGTACTTGCAACTACATCAAACTTTCGGCCTCCCCAGCATGAAAGATCACGAAAGTCGGCAATCTTCAATTCCGCCGAAAAACCTTTATCCGAGATCTTCTTTTCACAGCTTTTCAGCATATTCTCGCTAAGATCCGAACCACATAATGACATACCCAGATCCAAAACCGGCAGGGTAACGCTTCCCGAACCGATGCTGATATCAAGCATTGTTTTTATTGTTCTTCCTTCAAAAAGATGTTCCCAGTGCTTTTTATAAGCGTTGTACCTGTTTTCATCTTCCATAAGATCGTAAATCTCTGAGTGGTCGTAAATACTTCCCATAGTTTATTACCCCTTGTTACCCTTGGTTCTTATTGCGGAATCCCGAAAAAAACAAAATACACGATCATTGAGATGACATCAATAAGCAGAAATGCTCCCAGCACTATGGCTGCGATCTTGAGGCCTTTCTTGGCCTTTTTCCTGTTTTCTTCGGTTAAGACATGCTCCTTGATGTCACTGTACATCTCTGACCTTACGATCTGTTCCGGGGCTTTTTCTTTTTCCGGAACTTTGTTGAGGACAAGTTCGTCCAGCGAGATGTCAAAAAGTTCGCTGATTGCGGCAAGTTTCTCCATGTCAGGGGCGGATTCTCCGACTTCCCATTTTGAAACCGTCTGTCTGGAAACGTTCAGGCGGTTGGCAAGTTCTTCCTGGGATAAACCCTTTTGTTTACGAAGTTCGTACAGTTTATTGTTAAAGTCCATTATTCCTGCCCTCCCTTTTTTCTTCCGATCATTACAAATGCAATGGCAATAACCGCAAGATACGCCAGAAGTGATATTATCGAAGACTCAATTCCGAATTCTCCGCCTGTAATAAGAAAGGAATCTGTTTTGGTTACATATGTCATGATCGAACCTTCTGCGGGCTGCGATGCCACGGCAATGCCGCCGCCGATGATAATGATGTTCCACAGAGCATGGACCAGGCCGTTGCACCAGACAGATTCAGCATCGATGGTTATCATCGAGAACATGATGCCTACAGCAGTTCCGGCAAGTATGACAAGAAGGCAGCTGACGACTGAAAAATCCATGCCAAGTATATGCACGATTCCAAAAAGAAGGGAAGGAGCGATCACGCCGATCTTTGTGTTAAATGCCTTCTGCAGTGAGCGAAAGATCACGCCTCTGAAGACGATCTCTTCAACAAATCCTGCGCCGAATCCGGTGCAGAATACCCCCGCCAGCAAGGTCTCTACGATGGTTTTCCTGTCCATGCCGGCAGATACATACTCTCCCGGAATAAGAAGAAGGTACACAGCCACTACCGCTATCGGAAGCAGGAAGGCGATCAGTATCCATTTTGTTTTTATGGAAAAACCGGTTATCCCAAGTTCCGCAAGATCGACGTGCATTACCTTTTCACAGAACAGTTTTACGGCGATCAATGTTAATGCAATGTAACCTGCTCCGTTAAATATTATGCAGATCACCGAGGGCACACCCACCATTTGGAGAAGGCCCGCCAATAAACCGGAAACGATCTGGGATACGATCAGTATCACTATCGCCACCACGGAACACAGAATTGCTTTTGACTTACTCATTTGTTCTTCATTACTTCTTTTCATCTTTTTCCTCCTTTGAAAGATCGATTGTATGAAAAGATAGTAATATCAACCCCCAAAAATCACCACCAACTATCCGCGACAATCTGTCCACGACGATTAACAATCCTGTTAAAGGCCGTTGCAAGGCCGAAAAAGTGCCTTAAAGCACTTCTCTTTTCTTAATTTAACCAACGAAGGATATGCGTCATTTTTATAACGATAACGTTGCCACTATAACATTGATCGTTCCGTGGAGAAGCCAGCTGGGAATGATGCTTCCGCCGCATCTCTTCTCGTTAAGCCAGCCCTGGAACCAGCCAAAGGCTCCGGGAAGTAAAGTCAATACTATCGTCACGGGTATGTTGTGGGTTGCAAGGCCAAAAGGTATACCGTGCATCAGGCCAAACAAAACCGCCTGTATGGTATTGCCGACGATGAATCCGAATTTGTCACTAAAACGCTTTAACAAGAAGCCTCTGAAGACTACTTCTTCCGATAATCCGGTACGGATAAAGCCGTATGCCAGCACAGCCGGAAATGCAGCGAATCCCTTTCCTGCGAAGTCACTGCCCGCCGTGGTTACTCCTTCAGGGAGGAACTTCATTGACAATACCGTTAAACCTATATACAGTCCTGTAGCAATAAGGATCGCACACACCGTAACCCACCATTTTCCTTCGTGCTTAATCTTTTTAATGCCTATCCAGGTAAAGAAGTTTTGTTTCTTCCTTGCAAAAATCAGCCAGATGATCAGCGGGATCAAAGAAAAGATTATTAACTGTACCAAAGCACCTACAAATTCATTGATAAACATTCCAAACATTTTGTATTCTCCTTTAAGCTATTTCCATGGCCTTACTTTACCGATCCAGCCGTTCTCATTCCAGTACTTATAGTCGGTGTATTCGGGATTCTGCTTGCCGAGGCTCGTCTGCAGCATCCTTACCATGTAGAACTTCGCTTTAACTATAACATTTGTATGCCCGGGTTTACAATAATCGATGGCATGCATTTTACGTGCGACATTGCTAAGTTTCTTTTGGAAGGCTGCTTTTCTCTTGTCTTCGATCCTGTTCCAGTCAATTTCGGACATGAGTTTGAAGCTTACGACTTTGATCGTTGAAATGCCCCACCAGGAAAGACTGTCCTTAATATCCTTTGCAGTTGATTTTCCGCCCGCACCCAGACACTGTGTGATGATCACCGCACGCTTTCCGAACATTTCCTTTGCGGGGCGGTGAGGCATCCACCGATAGCCGAAGTGGTCAAGCATAGCCTTCATAGCGCCGGTTGTATGGAAAACATATGCCGGTGAAGTAAAAACAAGCAGATCCGCTTCAAGCAAAGATTTCTCGATCTTTTGGACCTTTTCGGCATCCTTGCAGAGTTCCTGATTATTTCTGAAACATGCGGTACATCCTGTGCAGAAACCCGGGCCGTCTTTGGGAAGGTAATATTCAGTGATCTCAGAATCGTCCCTGAACTGCTCCAAAAATATTTCCTTCATTTGGTATGTAACACCATGTTTTTCTGTTCCATTTATGACTGTGATCTTCATTTTGTATTCCTCCGCGAGTTCTTCTTGTTATCCTGACCGGTATTTTCACCCCTTGCATACAGTTTGTTAAACTGCCGAATATGTGCTTCCAGTGTCTTAAGTGCCTCCTTCTCACGCTCAGGTTCCCGATCGCAGATGGTCAGAAGCATATATATCGGCGCATAAAAGTGCAATGTCATGATCTCCACATTCTCAGTCTGTAATACCCCCGCTGCAACCATCAGCCCGAAAAGCATTCCCTGATATGAAAGGGGATCATCCACATACTGCTTCATATATGCAGCCGCAAGCTGTTCATCATGAAACTGCTCAATGGTAAGCATCTTGCGAAAACGCCTTGTATAGTCGTCATGTAAGAAATAAAGAAACAGATCATTCCCGAGCTTGATCAGCTGCTCCTCAGATATATGCTTATATATTTCGGCATCTGCCGTAGCGTTCGCCCCGTTGATCTGCAGAGCACCCGCTTCCTCCAGAAATCGCCTGTTCATCTCCTGTATGATCGCATCGAAAATGGCCTGTTTGTTTTTATAATGCTTATAAAGAGAAGGAGCTTTAATCCCCACCCTTTTTGCAATATCCGCAACAAAAACATTTGCATATCCCTTTTCAGAAAACAGCGTTAACGCTTCATCCAGTATTCTTTGTTTAGTATCCATTCCGTTTCCTCTTGTTATTTGGCTAATTACGATTAGCTTTATTGTAGGCTAATTCAAATTAGCTGTCAAGTTAAAAAATCAGCCGGCAAGGAACTCACTCCTCACCGGCTGCTATTGGATAACAAAAGGCCCGAGATTCATCATTTTCTTAACATTTTTGAGTGTTACTCTTTTGTCAGCTTATTGTTACCCTGAATTTTCCGTCTTCACATGTTATTCTGCTCTTTAACCTGTGGTGATCATGAAGCTTTATGCCGTTCCTCCTGTAACGGATGAACAACAGTCATTTTCCCAAAAAGATCCTCGTCAAGTGCAAATTTCTTTGCGGGATAGAGGGCTGTTATTTTGTCATTAATCATCAGAATATATACATCTTCTTCCCCAAGAAGCCTCATCTGACCCAAAGTGCTGTAGGCAACCTTTCTGTCTTTCCCTTCTATTTCAAAATGACAGGAATAATACCTGCGTCTTTTGCTACGTGCAAGATAGATTTTAAAATACCCAAGCGGAAGAGCCTCTTTGATGGCTTGTTGTTTATTCATAATCCTTACGAACTGTATTACAACGGTTATAATCCCAATAAGCCACAACAACAGGATCGCATATCTTTCAAATGCCCCTGATGAAGGTGAGATGAAAATTGTCCCCAAAACACATATCGTCGCCATTACAACAACAATGGGCAGCATCTCAATTGTCCCGTCACTTTTACAGGTTTTGAGGATGTAATCCCTTGACAGTATTGTTTTCACATTGGCAGTATGGTTGTCCGCTTTTTTATCCATAATTATCATCTCCGTATATTTTTAGATGCTAAACATTTTATTCCAAGCAACAAAAAGATAATAACCCAGAATAAAGCATGCTCCCATCAATCAGAACGTAATCCTTTATTCTTGTTTCAGAAAAACCTTCTATGTTGATAAATCCGACACATGCAACATTTATTCCTTGTATTGTTTCCAATTGTGATGCTTCCTGCTCACATTCATCCGCCGTCATCTTTCGGTCAAAGAACTTGCACTCATAAAAGTCAAACTTATCTCCTGTCCGTTTTACTACACAATCAAATTCTCCGTTAGATCTGCTTACAGGATCATCGTACCAGTAACTTCCAAAGTCTTCAATATCATCCGGGTCTCCTTTAAGCGCCCTTCTGTGAATATATTCCTGTGCAACACCTTCAAATCTCCTGCTGATAAATTCACGTAAGTTTTCACCAAAGTTTCGTTTATAATACTGATCCGGTCCGATTCTGAAAATTGCACCTGCATTTCCGAAGATGAATGTGAAATAGAACCTCATGAGATTATCCACTATTTCATAAAACTGCTTCTTCTTATCGCCCTTTCTATTTATAGGCTCCTCTTTTCTTATCGTCTCCATATCAAGCAGGATTTTTAACTGTTTATCAAGGAGACCTGTCTCTTCGCTTCCAAGCCATTCGCGGATTTCACTGTATTTCTTCTTTCCGTTTCCCAATGCCTCCAAAATACGGGTATCATACGTTTTCTTTATCTCTTTCAACATAGTATTTTCAATGTGGACACGAACTATACCGGTCTCAGGTAATAGCAGTTTCTTAATATTTGTTTCCAAAGGAACGGTCGCATCTAATAACCCAAGAACATATGGCGATCCCCCGAAAACCGCATACATTTGGACTTTTTCCTTGGGTGAAAGGTCAGGATAAAACTTGGCTGCATCGTAATAATCAAAATCTCTGATATGCAGTATCAGCGAAAATCTTCCAAATAAAGGATTGGCCTCATCAAGAAGTTCTTTCATTACTGAAATATAAGAACCACAAAGGATTATTTTTATATTTTCCGGCAGCTTGTCTATTACTGCCTGCATAATTGAATCCACTTCTCCCTTTTTCCCAGTTTCCTTGAGATAAGGATACTCGTCTATTACCAAAAGAATCATCTTATCTAAAGATTTAAGATAATCCATCATTGCAAAAATTGATTCAAAATTCAATTTGGGAAGGTTCAACGCTGAGCAGACACTTTGATATAAAAGTTGCATGTTACCTTCAAAAGTGCTGGTAACGCACAAATGGTTGACTACAATACCTTCAAAAGAATCTGCAGCTTTATTTATCAAAGTGGATTTTCCTACCCTTCTCTTACCATATACGAGAATTGCGGTCTTACGCTTCCGGCTCTTAAGTTCATTCTGCAGTTCTGCCAATTCAGTCTCTCTTCCTATAAACATAAGTACCTCCTTATGCTGAATATTTTTTCTCTGAACGCAAATTCAGTATACATCTTTGGCATTATATCAGTCAAGTCCGGTTAATTAAAAAGACTACTATAGTTCCTTTACATACTGCATAAATTTCGGTGTCTTCGACCAGTACTTTATGCCCCAGTTTTCAAAGTTCCATTCTTCCATGTAGTCATTGCACTCATAGTCGATATAGTAAATCACTTCTTAGATGAGTTACCCTATAAATGCATTTTTAACTGCTAGATTTTACCTACATAAGAACAAAAAAGAGAAGTATTCGAAAATACTTCTCTTTACTGCCGGCGACCGGAATCGAAGGTCTCCCCACATTCTACAGGGAGACCAGAAGCCTAAGCGTATGACACGGTCGGAGAAGTTAAGGCTGATTGCCTCTTTCACTGCTCTTTAAGCCCATTTCTCTTATGATATCGCTCTCGTTGAGCCAGCCTACATAGTATGCCGTTACCTCGCTTATCTCGTTTGTGATTCCGTCATAG
>JAEEGL011957285.1_pt1 | contig 21089 bp, 13 predicted proteins | sample 9134231 | NCBI WGS metagenome assembly JAEEGL01 (sample SAMN16246548, study PRJNA631951) | gut metagenome | biome: gut microbiome; feature: rumen; material: fiber-attached | host: Bos | place: Iran: Karaj | collected 2018-10 | reverse complement strand
TTTATGTATGTCCGAAATCAGGCGAATGTGCTGGGGCCGGCGGACATACATAAAGGCGGACATACATAAAGTATGTCCCTACAGTGTGGTTTTTTGCTTTAACTTCGGCTCCTTTTCTCCGGCTCTCCTTAGAAAACTATTGAAAACTATATTTCTCCGCCCCTCTTGTTCATGCGTTTTTCCGCATGTAGGGACATACTTTATGTATGTCCGAAATCAGGCGAATGTGCCGGGGCTGGCGGACATACATAAAGGCGGACATACATAAAGTATGTCCCTACAGTGTGGTTTTTTGCTTTAGCTTCGTCTCCTTATCTCCGGCTCTCCTTAGAAAGGTTCTATAGAAAAAAAGTTCCTTGGAATAATAGCCCTCCTCTCCGAGGAATAGATTAAAATAATGTATAGCCAAAGAGTCGTAAAACGATTTTAGAGTCATTTTCATATTTTTCACTTTTCACTTTCCCCCTTTATTGTTTTTCTTTGTATCTTTGTGCGCAAATTGGCATCATAACCGAAGGATAATGGAGGATTTCGTTCATCTTCACGTACATACATACTACAGCATCCTCGACGGGCAGTCGCCCATCAAGCGGCTGGTTGACAAGGCCGTGGCCAACGGCATGAAGGGCATGGCCATTACCGACCACGGCGACATGTTCGGCATCAAGGAGTTTTTCGACATCTGCAACAGCACCAACAAGAAGCTCAAGGAGGAGGGCCGCCCGCCCTTCAAGCCCATCTTCGGTTGCGAGATGTATGTGGCCCACCGCCGCATGGAGGACCGCGACAAGGACCGCGGCGACAACAGCGGCTACCATCTCATTGTGCTGGCGAAGAACTACCAGGGCTACAAGAACCTCATCAAGCTGGTGAGTCGCTCGTGGACCGACGGATACTATTACCGTCCGCGCACCGACCGCGCCGACCTGGAGCGCCATCACGAGGGCCTCATCGTGTGCTCGGCGTGCATTGCCGGCGAGGTGCCCCACAAAATCCTGAACGGCGACTTGGCCGGCGCCCGCGAGGCCGTGGAGTGGTATCACCGCGTCTTCGGCGACGACTACTACCTGGAGCTTCAGCGCCACGAGGTGAAAGACCCCACGGTGCGCGCCAACCGCGAGACCTTCCCCCTGCAGCAGAAGGCCAACCGCGTGCTCATGGAGCTGGCCCGCGAATACGGCATCAAGGTGGTGTGTACCAACGACTGCCACTTCGTGGACCAGGAGAATGCCGAGGCCCACGACCACCTGCTCTGCCTGTCCACGGGCAAGGAGCTCGACGACCCCTCGCGCATGCTCTACTCCAAGCAGGAGTGGATGAAGACGCGCGAGGAGATGAACGAGGTGTTTGCCGACGTGCCCGAGGCCCTGTCGAACACCATAGAGATATTGAACAAGGTGGAGACCTACGACATTGAGCATGCGCCCATCATGCCCTTTTTCCCCATTCCCGCCGACTTCGGCACCGAGGACGACTACCGCCGGCGCATCAGCCCCGAGGAACTGTTCCTTGAGTTCACCAGCGACGAGAACGGCCAGAACCCGTTGCCCCGCGAGGAAGGCGAGGCCAAGGTGAACAAGCTGGGCGGCATCGACAAGCTCTACCGCATCAAGTTCGAGGCCGACTACCTTGGAAAGCTCGCCTACGAAGGAGCGCGGCGCCTCTATGGCGAACCCCTGTCGCAAGAGGTTGACGACCGCATACGCTTTGAGCTGCACATCATGAAGACGATGGGCTTCCCCGGATACTTCCTCATTGTGCAAGACTTCATCAACTCGGCACAAAAGGAACTCGGCGTCATGGTGGGCCCCGGGCGCGGCTCGGCCGCCGGCAGCGTGGTGGCCTACTGCCTGGGCATCACGAAGATAGACCCCATCAAATACGACCTGCTGTTTGAGCGCTTCCTCAACCCCGACCGCATCTCGCTTCCCGATATCGACACCGACTTCGACGACGACGGCCGCGGCCGTGTGCTCGAATGGGTGGAGGACAAATACGGCCACGACAACTGCGCCCACATCATCACCTACGGCACCATGGCCACCAAGAACTCCATCAAGGACGTGGCGCGGGTGGAGAAGGTGCCGCTCGACGTGGTGAACCGCCTGTGCAAGGCCATTCCCGACCGCCTGCCCGAAGGTGCGAAAATGAACCTCACCAACGCCATCAAGTATGTGCCCGAGTTGCGCGAGGCCGAGGCGTCGCCCGACGAACGCATGCGCAACACCATGAAATACGCCAAGATGCTGGAAGGAACGGTGAGGGGCACCGGCATCCATGCCTGCGGGTTCATCATCTGCCGCGACCCCATTTCCGACTGGGTGCCCGTGTCGGTGGTGGAAGACAAAGACGACAAGGGCCACAAGTTGCATTGCACGCAATACGACGGCCATGTGATTGAATCGACGGGACTTATCAAGATGGACTTCCTGGGCCTGAAGACCCTGAGCATATTGAAAGAGGCGGTGGAGAACATCCGTCTCACCACGGGGAAGGTCATCGACCTCGACACCATTCCCATCGACGACCCGCTGACCTACGAGCTCTACCAGAAAGGCAACACCATCGGCACCTTCCAGTTTGAGTCGGCCGGCATGCAGAAATACCTTCGCGAGCTGCACCCCACGGTCTTTGAGGACCTCATCGCCATGAACGCCCTCTACCGTCCCGGGCCCATGGACTACATTCCCGATTTCATCAGGCGAAAGAAGGACCCGTCGCTCATTTCCTATGACATTCCCTGCATGGAGAAATACCTGAAGGACACCTACGGCATCACGGTCTATCAGGAGCAGGTGATGCTTCTTTCAAGGCAGCTGGCCGGCTTCACCCGCGGCCAGAGCGACTCGCTCAGAAAGGCCATGGGAAAGAAGAAAATTGCCGAGATGGAGAAGCTGGAGGTGCTCTTCTACCAGGGCGGCGTGAACAACGGCTACGACAAGACGGTGCTCAACAAGATTTGGGAGGACTGGAAGAAATTTGCCAGCTACGCCTTCAACAAGAGCCACGCCACCTGCTATTCGTGGGTGGCCTATCAAACGGCATACCTCAAGGCCCATTACCCGGCGGAATACATGGCCGCCGTGATGAGCCGCAACTTCAACAACATCACCGAGGTAACGAAGCTCATGGACGAATGTCGCTCGATGGGCATTCCCACCCTGGGTCCCGACATCAACGAGAGCCGGCAGAAGTTCTCGGCCAACAAGAAGGGCGAGATACGCTTCGGCCTGGCCGCCATCAAGGGCATGGGCTCGGCGGCCGCCGACGCCATCATTGAGGAGCGCGACAACAACGGACCCTATAAGGACATCTACGACGTGGTGCAACGCGTGAACCTTCAGGCCTGCAACCGCCGGGCACTGGAAAGCATGGCGCTGAGCGGCGGATTCGACAGCTTCGGCATCGGCCGCGACCAGTATTTCGGCACCGACAACAAGGGCACCGCCTTCCTCGACACCCTCATGAAATACGGCAACCTCTTCCAGGTGGAGCAAAAGCAGGCGGCCAACTCCCTTTTCGGAGGGTTCGACGCCGTGGACATTGCCACGCCACCCGTTCCCACGCAATATGAGCAATGGAGCAACCTGGAGCGGCTGAACCGCGAGCGCGAGCTGGTGGGCATCTATGTGTCGGCCCATCCGCTCGACGACTTCAGCCTGGTGCTCAAGGGAATGTGCAACACGTCGTGCGTGGAGCTCAACGACAAGGACCTGATGTCGCAAAAAGATGAAGTGACCTTCGGCGGCATCGTCACCGATATGCGGTCGGCATATACGCGGGCCGGCAAGCCCTGCGGATTTGTGAAGATAGAGGACTTCAACGGGCAGGGCGAACTGGCCCTGTGGGGCGAAGACTGGGGGAAATGGCAAGGAATGCTCAGCCCGGGGAACACCGTCTTCGTGAAAGCCAAGATGGTGCAACGCTTCCGCGATAGCACCATGAAGGAGATGCGCGTGGTGGACATCCAGTTCCTTCAGACGGTGAAGGAGCAGCGCATAGAGGCATTCACCATCTGCATCGACTCCGACAACCTCGACGCCACCGTGGTGAACGACCTCGACGTCATCTTCTCGGACCATCCCGGGAAGGTGCAGCTCTATTTCCAGGTGAAGGACAATGAGCACAACAAAACCGTTACGCTCCATGCGCGGGGGAAGTCCATCGACATCAGCCGCGAACTGCTCTCGTATGTGGAGGGGCATCACGCCATGAGCTACAAAATCAACTGATATCTTTAAAGTGAAGAGTGAAGAGTGTAAAATTTGCTGCCGCCATCATATAATTGATAAGGTGAAAAAGTGAAAAAACTGCCGCATTAAATCATAATTCATAATTAAAAACTCATAACTAAAATGCTTTGTCATTTATCATTTATCATTTAGCGTAGCGCAATATCCTCCCAAACTCTGAAAAAAGTATAATCAATATTCATTCATTAAAAAAAAGAATCAAATGGAAGTACAAATCACAACTGAAAACATTGCGGGCTACCTGAACGGTGAACAGCCCCTGGTGGTGGATTTTTGGGCTACATGGTGCGGGCCGTGCCGCATGGTGGCTCCCGTCATTGCCGAACTGGCCGAGGAATACGACGGCCGCATTGTGGTGGGAAAATGCGATGTGGAGGAGAACGACGACGTGGCCGCCGAATTTGGCATCCGAAACATTCCTACCATCCTCTTCTTTAAAAACGGAGAACTGGTCAACCGCATGGTGGGCGCACAACCCAAGGCAGAACTGAAAAAGGCTATGGAGGCACTGCTATGAGGAATTTGCGATTGTCGATGCTCCTTCTGGGGCTTGTGATGGCGCTGGGCGTGTCGGCCCAAGGCCGTTGCAAAGGATTTGTGTTCGACACCGACGGCTACGTCAACGTGAGGAAATCGCCCACCACCAATTCGCCCGTGGTGCGGAAGATGGACAACGACCAAATCCTCTTTTATGAACCCACCGGCTCCAACTGGTACAAGGTGAGCCTCACCGAGGCCGGCGCCGTCATTGGCTACGTCTATTGGAACCGCATCGCCGTGGCCGCCGACGACTTGGGCGGTTATGTGGTGACCGACCCCGACGGATTTACAAACGTCAGGGCATCAACATCCACCAAGTCGGCCGTGGTGCAAAAGATGAAACGCAACACCATGTTCACCGGAACACCGGCCTACGTGGGCGGAAAACGGAGCAATTGGATAGGCGTGCTCGACGAGAACCAGAAGCTCATAGGCTTCGTCTATCTCACTAAAGTAAGGGGCGTGGAATAACGCTCCTTTTTTTCATTCTTCCACATTGCAGGGCCCTCTCACCCTGTAATGTGGAAGGCTTGTGTTCCATGACTTGAAGAAAAAAACGGGCAGAAGTTTGGCCGGATGGGATTTATTTTGTATTTTCGCATCCAAATCGTAAACAACACCTTGTAAAGATGAACAGAAAGACAACAAAATATAACTTGTCCGACAATCCCAAGTTGTACGACGTGTTGACGCGCATTGTGCTGGCCTTCATCTGTGTGGTCGTCATCGTGTGGGTTTTGCCGCGTGTCACCGTTCCCCGTTATGAAAGGCATGTGGGCCAACCGTGGATGGACGACCTGCTGATAGCACCCGTTGACTTCTCGGTGATGAGGAACCGCGATTTGGTAAAAGCCGAGGAAGATTCTGTGAAGAAGGCCTATCAGCCCTATTTCAACTACAACGCGAAGAAAGAGGAAGAAGTACTCGCGAGAATTCACGAAGAAGTGAGTGAGAGCCAGGAAAACATCAGTGCCGAAACTATTCCCATCGTCGATGAACTGTTGAAAATTTGCTATAATGCCGGCATTATGAGCCAGCAAGAGTATGTTTCCATGAAAGACTCCACGCTGGCCATCCGTGTGCTTCAGGGAAATGCCGCCTCGATGCGGACGCTCGACAACCTTTATTCACCGAATAAGGCCAGTGATTTTATTTTGGACGATATTCGACTGGCCAGCGAGCGGCCAAAACTGATGCGCCTGAACCTTTCCGACTACATAGAGCCCAACTTGGATTTTGACATCGAAAAGAACAGGGAAGAACTTGAACAGAACATCAGCCTCATTCCAAAGTCCGACGGGCACGTGATGGCCGGAGAGAAAATCATCGGAAAGGGCGATGTGGTGGATGAATATACAGACCGCGTCTTGTCAAGCCTGGAAGAGAAATTGAAAAAAGACAGTGCACTGGAAGACAACGGCTATTCAATCCTGGTGGGGCAGATTGTCTTCGTGGCAGTGCTCATTCTATTGTTCACCCTCTACATGAGTCTTTTCCGAGGCGATTATTTCGAGAAACCGCGCAGCATATTGATGATTTATGTGTTGCTCACCCTGTTCCCGGTGCTCACCTCGCTCGTGGTCAAGCACTACGGGCAACAGAGTGTCTATCTCCTTCCTTTTGCCGTGGTGCCCATTTTTATCAGGGTGTTCATGGACTCGCGCACGGCGTTTATCGCCCATGCCGCCATGATATTGATTTGTGCCCTGGCGGTGAAAGACCGCTACACCTTTGTCGTCATACAGCTGACGGCGGGACTCGTGGCCATCTATTCGTTGAGGGAGTTGTCGCAACGGGCACAACTCTTCCGAACCGCGTTGATGGTGGCCGTCACCAGTGCGGTCGTTTACTATACCATCCAGGTGATGGAAACCAACGAAACGAAACTTGTATTCACTGACACCTATTGGTATATTATTGCCAATGGCGTCATCCTGCTTTTTGCCTATCCGCTCATGCTTGTGGTGGAAAAAACGTTTGGTTTCATCAGCAATGTCACGCTCATTGAGCTTTCCAATACGAGCAAGGACCTGCTGAACCGGCTCAGCGAAATGGCTCCCGGCACCTTTCAACACAGCATGATGGTGAGCAACTTGGCGGCTGCCATTGCCCGCAAAATCGGTGCCGACGCTCAGTTGGTGAGGACCGGAGCCTTGTATCACGACATCGGGAAGATGCAAAATCCCGCCTTTTTCACCGAGAACCAGGGCGGCGTGAATCCTTTGGAGAAGATGTCGAGGACCGAGGCGGCACAGATTGTCATCAGCCATGTCACCGAGGGCCTGCGCATGGCCGACAAGGTGGGACTGCCCTCCGTCATCCGAGATTTCATCCTGACCCATCACGGTGAGGGCATGACCAAGTATTTCTTTATTTCCTACAAGAACGAGCACCCCGACCAGCCTGTTGACGATGCCATTTTCCGTTATCCCGGCCCCAATCCGTTCACCCGCGAACAGGCCATCCTGATGATGGCCGATGCCACCGAGGCCGCCTCGCGCTCCCTGCCGGAATATACCGAGGAAAGCATTTCTTCGCTTGTGAACCGCATTATCGACGGTCAGGTGGCCGAAGGCTTCTTCAAGGATTGCCCCATCACTTTCCGCGACATCGGCGTGGCCAAGCAGGTGCTCACCGAGCGTCTGAAGAACATCTACCACACGCGCATCAGCTATCCCGAACCGCAGAAAATGGAATGATTAGAGTCCCGGGCATGGCTTTTGTACCGTCTTTCCTCTTTCTTGGCAACCTCCCTAAAAGCATAATGTTTCTGCACAAAACCTCTTGTTTGTGCAGAAACATTATGCTTTAACGTTAATCAAAGTTAATTATTGTGTGCGCATACAGGAAATATGGAACAATATAAATACCTTTGCAAACAATATTTTTAATTTAAATTAAGATGGATAACTTAAAAATTGTATGCGTGGCATTTGCCATGAGCGCCGTTTCTGTTGTCAAGGCGGGCGGCATCCTGACCAACACCAACCAGAACATAGCTTTTAACCGCAATATGGCCCGCGACGGTGTCATTGCCATCGACGGTGTCTATAGCAATCCCGCCGGTGTGGCTTTCCTGCCCAACGGCCTGCACCTCTCGTTCAATAACCAAAGTGCTTTCCAGACGCGCACCATCCAGAGCGGCATCACCGTTCCGGCTTTCCAAGGAACTCCCTTCTACCAGCCTTTCAACCTGAACGGTGGCGTCAACGGCATCAAGGAGTTCGAGGGCGAGGCCTCGGCACCTATCATTCCCTCCATTCAGGCAGCCCTCAACTATGACAAGTGGGGTTTCCAGGCTTCGTTTGCCGTGGTGGGCGGCGGTGGAAAGTGTACCTTTAACCACGGCCTGGCATCGTTTGAGCGCACCGTGTCGCTGGTGCCCGCCGTGTTGGCACAGGCACAACAGACCTACCTGACGCAGTATGGCGTGGACCTCGGACTGGGTTCCCAGACACCCTCATATTCGCTGAGCAGCTATATGAAAGGCCAGCAGTACATTTTCGGCCTCCAGCTCGGCACCACTTATAAGTTCAATGAGCACCTTTCCGCCTACGCCGGTTTCCGCTTCAATTACATCTATAATAAGTATGAAGGAAACATCAAGGGCATTACGGCCAATATCAACGGCACCAACGAAAACCTCTACGACTACCTCGGACTGAAGGCCAACGCCATGACCGAGCAGGCCGCTGCCTATAAAGCGCAGGCCGCTGCCATGGCACAGACCAACCCGGAAGTGGCCGCACAGTTGGAAAGAGGTGCTGCTTTGGCTGCCGGCGGAGCAACGACGATGGAGAATGTGAGGTTGCAGCTGGCCGACCGCTATCTCGACTGCACGCAGAACGGGTGGAGCATCGACCCCATCATCGGCCTCGACTTCCGCTATGGTAAGCTCAACATTGGCACAAGACTGGAGTTCACCACCCATTTCAACATTCAAAACAATACGAAGGTTGACGACACCGGACTCTTTGCCGATGGCGTGAACACCCCGGCCGACATGCCCGGACTCTTCACGATAGGCGCACAATATGAGGTGCTGCCCACGCTCCGCGTCATGGGCGGATACCATTATTTCTTCGATAAAGACGCACGCATGGACAAGGACAAGCAGAAACTCCTTGAAGGCAACACCTGGGAATACAACGCCGGCGTGGAGGTGGATGTCGCGAAAAACCTCATGTTGAGCGCTGGCATGCAGAAGACCAACTACCGCCTGGGCGATGGCTCCTTCCTCAGCGACATGAGCTTCGTTACCAGCAGCTACTCCATCGGCTTCGGCGGGCAGGTGCGGCTCAACGACAAGATGAAACTCAACGTGGCCTATTTCTGGACCACCTACGACGACTTCGACAAGTCGTACAAACAGGACTTCAGCGCTGCCGGCCAGACCATCACCGCCGACTGTACCGACACCTTCTCTCGCACGAACAAGGTATTTGGCGTCGGCCTCGACATCGACCTGTAATGGCCCCGCCATTTCATAAAGCCCATAAAAACAGAACCCCCTTCTTCCGTTATCGGGAGAAGGGGGTTCTGATGTGGACCTGGTGGGAATCGAACCCACGTCCGCACAAGGAAACCATGTGCTTTCTACATGCTTATTCCGGACTGAATTTTCGTGATGCTGCAAGACCCGGACCACTGGGCAACACCCTTATCCCCTAAATTTCATCAGACTGTCGGGGCCCGGCCTGACTATTTCCGATTTCACTGCGCCGCTGGGTCCTCAGATTCGGAACAACACCCTTGGAGCGACGTCTCGTTCTCCTACCTTGTAAGAGAATAAAGCCGATGACCTACTGTGCTTCGATCAAGCTGCGAGAGCATACGAATTGTTGCCAATTAATTTTTCGACCGAGTTGTTTTAAGAGTTCACAGTCTTCACTCCACATGCTTACACACCATTTCGTCTTGCCGTCAAATCCTGTCAAGCCCATGGTTTGCGGCTGCAAAGGTACAAATCTTTTGCTTTCTTGCAAGGATTTTCCTGTTTTTTTTTGCAAGAGGGCGTTTTTTTTTGATAGATTGTCTAGAAGTTCTAGAGATTCTAGATGTTCTAGGGCTTCTAGATACTTTAGATTTTCTGGATTCTTTAGAGCTTCCGTCTTCTCAATACGATGCCGAACAGTTGATGCCCATCTGCCTGACGCGCTGGCAGATGTCGTCGAGCACCTCGTGGGAAGCCTTCTTCAGGCCCTTTGTGGGCGTTTCGCGGTCGATGGTGTAAATCATCACCATTTGCGGCGCAATCTCTTTCACCGCCTTCAGCCACGGCTCCACAAATTCCTCGCCCGTGTTGTCGGGGCAAACACCTTCCAGACCCTGCATGAACATGGTCTGAATGATGACCTTGCCATTGAAGAGCTTCATGTTGCGGATGATTTCCTTCACGTCGTAGTGACCTGTCGGCCGGTCCACGCGCCGGATGTAATCGCCGTCCACGGTGTCGAGTTTCACAATGTTGTTGTCAATGCGCATCAGCGCCTCCCTCACGTTTTCGCGGTGGATGAACGTGCCGTTGGTGAGCACCGACACGCGGGCTTTGGGGCACAATCGGTCGCGAAGCATCAGGGTGTCGCCGATGATGTCGGCAAATTGCGGGTGCGCCGTAGGCTCGCCGTTTCCGGCGAAAGTCAGCACGTCGGGCACCTCGCCGTTGTCGGCCATGCTTGTGAGCCGTTCTTCCAAAGCCCTACGCACTTCCTCGCGTGTGGGGCGGGGAAGGGTGGGGCGGTGGTCGCCGTTGAAACCGCACTCGCAATAGATGCAATCGAAAGTACACACCTTTCCGTCGCCGGGCATCAGGTTGATGCCGAGCGAAATGCCCAATCGCCGGCTTCTCACCGGTCCGAAAATGGGGCTTGTATAGATGATTGTTGCCATAGCGGATGCAAAATTACGCATAAACGATTGAAAAGCAAAATTAAAAGGACTTTTTCTTCTTTCTTTCTGACCAGGTCGGGTTTGAGTTCCCGTTGATTCCCGTCAGTCCGTCGATATATATGGCGATACGCCATTTGCGGAATGAGGCCCCTTTTTGAGCGTTCATTGTCCCTTTCTGCCGAAAAAAGGGCGTAGTTCTTGGTCGTTTGGTCAAAAATGTTTACTTTTGCAATGTTTTGTAAGAAAACATCATGAAGACAATCATCCGCCGCTTCTCATTGCTCGTGCCGCTCCTTGCGGCCGCCCTTTTCCTGTTGGTCCGCGAGCACCATTTGCTTTGGAAGGTTCAGGAGTTGAACCTTTTCCTCAACACCCCACAGTTTTTCGCCCAGCAACTGATAGTGCCTGGCGGCCTGCTCACCTATCTGGGCACGTTTTTCACGCAATTCTTTTTCCGCCCTTGGCTTGGCGTGCTGATTCTTTTCGGGTGGTGGTGCCTGCTGGTGTGGCTCACTCGCCGTGCCTGTCGCCTCAGCCGGCGGTGGAGCGTGCTGCTCCTTATTCCCGTGGCGTTGCTTTTGTTGTCCAACGTCACGCTGGGCTATTGGATTTACGTGCTGAAGTTCCGCGGCATTTTCTTTGCACCCCTTATCGGCACCTGTGCCGCCATGGCCCTGCTTTGGGCCTATCGTTCGTTGCCCCGTGCATGGTGGTGGCGTGCGGCGTTCATGGTGGTGGCCGTCGTGGTGGGCTATCCCTTGGTGGGCATCTATGCGCTGGCCTCCGTGCTGCTCATGGCCCTTGGCGGTTTCGCCTGGCGCGAGAAGGTTCCCGGTGCCGTCATGCTCGCCCTGCTGGCGGTGGTGTGCGTGACCGGCGTGCCGCTGGTGTTCTACCGCCTGGTGTATATTCAAACCAACATCATCAACATCTACTGGGCCGGCCTTCCCGTTTTTGCGCTTATGGAAGTTTATTACGCCTATTATATTCCTTATTACCTGCTCGCCGCATACTATGTGCTGATGATGTTTTCAGACCGTCTGCCCGAGCCCAAGCCTGCACCCCTTCCGAGCCGCAAGGCCAAGAAGAGCGTCAAGGAGCCGCGCCGCCTACAGTGGCTCGCCCCTGCCGTCAACGTACTGGCCGTCATAGTGCTTGCCGCCGTCGTGTGGACCTTCTGGTACAAGGATGAAAACTACCGCCACGAGCTGGCCATGCAGCACTTTGTGGAGCGCCAGGACTGGCCGGGCGTGCTTGAAGAGGCCGCCGCTCAGGTTGACGAACCCACGCGCGCCATTGTGATGATGCGCAACCTGGCCCTTTCGAGACTTGGGCGGCAGGGCGACGACATGTACAACTACCTGCCCGGCTCGAAGCAAAGCAATGCCCCGTTCCCCGTCACCATGTCGATTGTGGTGGGGCGGCTCATCTACTATCACTACGGATTGCTCAACGAGTGCCACCGCCTCTGCATGGAGGAGGGCGTGGAGTTCGGATGGCGCGCCGAGCACCTGCAATATATGGCCCGTTGCGCCATGATCAGCGGCGAGAACGTTGCCGCCCGCAAGTATCTGGACCTCTTGGACAAAACCCTCTACTACGGCAAGTGGGTGAAGGCCGTGGAACCGCTCATGGGGCGTCCCGACCTGATGGAGCAAACCGCCGAGATGGGTCCCGTGGTCCACATGCAGCACTACGACAACCGCGTGGGCACCGACAACAACTACGTGGAGAAATTCCTCCTTCAGTTGCTTGCCCAGCTCGATGCCGACGACCCCTATTTCCAGGAGCAGGCCCTGCTGGCCGCCCTCTGGTCGAAGAATGCCTCGCTCTTCTGGCCCCGCTTCACCCATTATGTGGAGCTTCACCCGCAGGGCGCCATTCCTCGCCTCTATCAGGAGGCCGCCTATCTTTTTGGCAACCTGGAGCACCGTTCCAACCTCGACCAGGTGCCTTTCCGCCAGGATGTCAAGGACAACTACGCCGCCTTCATGAATGCCCTGCAGCAGTGCGAGGGCATGCCCATTGAGGAGGTCAGGGGCCGCCTCTATCCCCAGTTTGGCAACACTTATTATTTTGACTATTACCTGGTGAGGGGTCTCACCTTGCTTTAAACCTTTCCGAGTTATGAACGACAAGAAAACAAACAACCTGCGGCACGGCGCGTGGATGGCCGTAGCCCTGGCAGCCGTGGTCTGCGCCCTCGTTTCCTGCGGCCGCAAGTTGCCTTCTTCCTATAGCCAGAGCAAGGACCTGCCGGCCATTTATCCCGACTATGCGCAGGCCACCATTCCTCCGAACATTGCTCCGCTGACCTTTCAGATGAACGACGGTGCCGACGACATGGTGGTGCGCTTCAGCTATAACGACGACGAAATCATTTGTGGCGGCAACGAGGCCGCCCCGGGCCTGAAGCCCTGGCGCCAGCTGATGACGGCCGCCAAGGGACACGCCGTGGTGGTGGAGGTCTATGCCCGCCACGACGGACAATGGACGCGCTTCAAGCCTTTCAACCTCTTCGTCTCCAACGACTCCATCGACCCGTGGCTCTGCTACCGCCTCATTTCGCCTTCGTTTGTCACTTACGAGGAGCTGACCATCAATCAGCGATGCCTGGAAAACTACGACGAGCGCGTCATCTACGACAACATGTTGTGTAGCATTGAGAAAAGCGGGCAGTGCATCAATTGCCACCACTTCCAGGCCTACAATCCCGAGCGCATGCAGTTCCACGCCCGCCAGTACCAGGGCGGCACCGTGGTGGCCTACGACGGTAAAGTGAAGAAAATCAATATGAAAAACGATTCGTTGCTGTCGGCCGGCGTTTATCCTGCCTGGCATCCGCAGCTCAATTTCATCGTGTATTCCACCAACAAGACGCACCAGAGTTTTCATACCATCGACCCCAACAAAATCGAGGTCTTCGACGATGCCAGCGACCTCATAGCCTTCGACGTGGAGCGCAACCAGGTGACAACCGTCGAGAAGGAGAAAGACGAGCTGGAGGTCTTCCCCTGCTGGGCTCCCGACGGCCGCACGCTCTATTATTGCAGTGCCCACCTGGAAATTCCCGACACGGTGAAAGACCGCGCCCTGGCCACCATCCTGAAAACCTACGAGATAAAATACAACATCTACAAGAAGGATTTCAATCCTCAGACCATGCAATTCGGTCCGCGCCAGCTGGTCTTCGATGCCGCCGCCCTTGACAAGAGCGCCACGCTGCCCCGCATCTCGCCCGACGGCCGCCGCCTGATGTTCACTTTGGGCGAGTTCGGCGTGTTCCACATCTGGCACCACGATGCCGATTTGTGGATGATGGACCTGGAAACGTCGGAGACCGCACCGCTGACCGCCCTCAACAGTGCCGACACCGAGAGCTATCACTCGTGGTCGTCGAACGGCCGGTGGGTGGTGTTCAGCAGCCGCCGCACCGACGGCAATTTCACCCGCCCCTTCATCGCACATATTGACGAGCAGGGGAAATGCGGCAGGCCTTTCGAGCTGCCCAGCCGCCACGCCGACTATCACCGCCAGCTGATGAAGAGCTACAACGTGCCCGAGCTGGTGAAAGGCCCCGTGACCGTCAACCCGCGCCGCTTTGCCGAGGTGCTGAAGACCGACGGCGAGCCGCCCGTGGAGTATGTGAAGCAACTGCAACCGGCACGTTGAGACCTATTCGCTGAAGTTCAGGAGTTCTGTAGTTCAGGAGTTCAGACAATACGATTATCGCCGGGAAAATAGAAAAACGCTGCCCGTTCAGAACTATCGTCTGAACTCCTGAACTCCTGGACTCCTGAACTACAAATAAGTCGAGAGCAAGCGAACTTGTATTCCTCTTTTTTCCAACTACTTTCACATCGTTTTGAGTTGTGTTTTTCGGCTCAAAAAAAGTGGGTTTTCGGCCTCGGAAAAACCATGAAAAATCTTTACAAAATCGCTGATTTTTGGGCGATTTTGTAAAAGCCTGATAATCAAACACTTTGGAATTGGCTGAGGTTTGACCGCAAATTTCGGTGAGAAATCTTCAAGTTTGAGAGGAGAAATCTTCAAGTTTTCTCCCCAAAATTTGCGGCCAAACTATTTTGTTCTTTCCGAAAACCATGAAAAATCTTTACAAAACGGCTTCCCAAAACGCAGGAAGCCGAGGTCAGTTTCTTGTAAGTTTGATACCGACGTCCGACACCCCCGGCATGCTCTCGCGCTCCATGATGTGTCGCACGGTGATGTGCAGGCTGTCGCCGCGCCTCAGGTCGATGGTGCCCAGGGGGAAGTCGTACTGGTGGAGGGTGACGCCCGTGCCGGTGAATGCCCCCTCGCTGTCGGCCATGCGGCATTTCAGGGTGTCGGTCTTGGTGCGGCGTCCGGGCAGCACGCGTTGCTCCACTACGAGGGTGATGCCCGTGAAGGGGAATGTTTCGTCGATGCGCATGCCCAGTTCCTGTGTGAAGCGTCCGGGCGTGCTGATGGGCGGCACGTCGAAGAAAAGGGTGTCGTTGCGGCTCCATCCCGACAGGTCGATGCTCTCGTATCGGTTGAAGACCGTGCTGAGGTTGCACGACGGCAACATGACGGCCACAAGCAGTGTGGCCGTCGCTGACAATATGAAACCCGCTTTTCTGGTCATAAGTCTGATGAAATGTCGTGAATAGCCTCGGAAACTCACTGGCTAACACGATTTTAGTAACAATATAAAACCCAAATGCGGTGTTAGTCGGTGAATTTCCGTGGCTGATGAAAGTTGTGCTTATTCTTGCTTGTCCTGCTTGTCGGCTTTCGATGCCCCCGCGGAATTTGCCTTTGCGTCGCCGTCCTGTTGCGGCTTGGGAGCCTTTTTCTTCTTTGGCTGCTGTGGCTTGGCATCGGCCTTTTTCTCGGCCTGCTTGTTCTTCTTTTTCTTTTTCTTGCTCTTGTCGAAGCGGGTGAGGCTCTCGCCGGCCAGCAGGTCGATGGCCTTTTCGGGCTGCTTCTTGTTGTCCTCGCTTTGCAGCGACTCGGGCTTTTCGCCCCGCTTGTTCATTTCGGCCACCTCCATGGCGCGTTCTGCCGAGATGGTTTCCAGGTTGGCGGCCACGCGCTTGTCGGTGCTATAGGTGACGATGCCTGCCAGGATGTCGCTCTTGAAGAAGTAATAGTCGCTGTCCTGGGTTTGCAAGACCACGTCTTTTCCAGGCAGTTTGCGGCTGGCCTCTATGTAGTCGTCAACCTCATAGTTGAGGCAGCATTTCAGTTTTGCGCACATGCCGGCAAGTTTTTGCGGGTTGAGCGAGATGTCCTGGTACCTGGCGGCACCTGTTGACACGCTGACGAAGTTCTTCATCCACGTGGCGCAGCACAGTTCGCGCCCGCAGGGTCCGGTGCCTCCAATGCGTCCTGCCTCCTGTCGTGCGCCAATCTGCTTCATTTCAATCCTTACGTGGAAGGTGGCGGCCAGGTCCTTGATGAGCTGACGGAAGTCCACGCGCTCGTCGGCAATGTAGTAGAAGATGGCTTTGTTGCCGTCGCCCTGGTATTCCACGTCGCCGATTTTCATTTGCAGTCCCAAGTCCTTGGCAATCTGGCGGCTCAGTATCATGGTGGAGTGTTCGCGCTTCTTGGCCTCGAAGTATTTGTCCATGTCGGACTGTCGTGCCAGGCGATACACGCGCTTGATGTCGTCTTCCGACTTGAGGTTGGCCTTTTTCACTTGTATGTTGACCAGCCTTCCGGTGAGTGTCACCACGCCGATGTCGTGCCCCGGACTGGCTTCCACGGCCACGATGTCGCCCTTCTTGAGCGGCAGGTTGTTCACGTTGTGGTAATAGCCTTTGCGGGTGTTCTTGAACTGCACCTCCACGAGGTCGGTGTCTTCGTCGTTGCCCGGCACGTCGGCCAGCCAGTCGTAGGTGTTGAGCTGGTGGTCCTGCCGTCCCACGGCGCACCGGCACAATCCGCGTCCGCAGTCGTTGGTTATCTTGTATTTCAGGTTCTTATAGTCCATCTTTTTTTGGGGAATTATATATTTATGTTAGGAATGATTGTCTGATTGTTATTTGCTCAAGAGCAGCACGATGACCTTGAGCACCATGTCGAAGAACACGATTTTTGCGTTGGCGTTCTGGCCGATGTCTCTCTGGCAACGTGCGAAGAGTTCGTTGAGCCCTATGACGTTGGCCTCGTTGATGAAGCGTGCGAAGTTGCGCGAGAAGTTCTCCTCCTCCTGCGTCATGTAGATGAGCTCGGGGTTGTGGAAATTGTAGATGAAGTTCTCGCGGATGAGCCTTTGGAAGTATGTCAGCATGCGCTTTTGCCGTTCGCGTCCGTATGCGGCCACCGTTTCGCTCCATTTCTTCAGTTCCTTGATGTTCCGCTGGTAGGCCAGTCGCATGAGCTGAATGAACATGTCGAGGAAGACCTTGTTCTCGTTGTCGGCATCCAGTTCTTCGAGGGCTTTCAGCCAGTCGCCGTTGGCCACGCGGGCTATGCGGTGTGCCACGTCGGCGTCGATGCCTCGTTTTTCCACCAGTGCCTGTTCCAGCTGGGGCGTGCCTATTTTCTTGAGGTCGATGCGCTGGGTGCGGCTGCGGATGGTTTCCAGCAGCTTCTCGGGCTCCTCGCTCACCATGATGAAGACGGTCTGCCGCGGCGGTTCCTCAATGATTTTCAGCATCTTGTTGGCACATTCGCCGTTCATGCGCTCCGGCAGCCACATCACGCACACCTTGTATCCGCCCTGGCTCGACTTGAGCGAGAGCTTGTGGATGAGGTTGTCGCTTTCGCCTGCAAAGATAATGGCCTGCTGGGTGGTGGCCTTCATGCGCTCCAGCCATTGGTCCATGGTGAAATAGGGGCCCTGCATGAGCAGGGCGTTCCATTCCTTGGCAAAGTCGTCGCTCGTCATCTTATGGTCGCTGCTGGTGCCGGAAGGCTTGATGACGGGATAAGAGAAATGGAGGTCGGGATGCTGCCACTTGGCCAGCATGGCCTTGGTGTTTACCACCTGTTGGGGTGTGAAGCCAGCGGCCGGCGTGTCGCCGTTGCCGCGCTCGCCCAGCAGGTACGATGCGAAGGCCAGGGCCACGGCCATCTTGCCGCAGCCGGCAGGGCCGCAGAGCAGCAGGGCATGGGGCAGGCGCCCCTCGTCGGCCAGGGCGGTGAGCCGCTGGCGGGCCTCTTCTTGTCCTATCACTTGGTCGAATGTCATGGATATGGCGTGAATTGCCTGCAAAATTACGAAAAATCTGAGTAAGTGAAAAGCAAACAAATGATTTTGTTTGATTGAGCGTGAAGATTTTATGTAAAAATAAGTGAAACACAGCTTGTTTTATCTTTTTTTTATGTTTCCGTTCTTGTCTGGTTTTTTCAAAAGGCCGTGTGCGGGTGTCAATGCGTCATGTTTTCCGACAAATTGTCACACCTTTGTGCTCGGGCATACTATTTGAGGCATTTATGGGCGGGAAGGCGCTTCCCGTTTTTAAAAAGCATAAAAGAAAGGAGAAACAATATATGACACTCGACAACTTTACAATCAAGGCGCAAGAGGCTGTGCAGCATGCTGTGCAGCTGGTGCGAAGAAACGGCCAGCAGGCCATTGAACCTGTCCACCTGCTGAAGGGTGTGATGGAGAAAGGAAAAGATGTTGCCACTTTCATCTTCCAGAAAATGGGCATCAACGCCGCTCATGTGGAAACGCTCGCCGACTCGGAAATACAGCATCTGCCCCGCGTGCAGGGCGGTGAGCCCTTCCTGAGCCGCGAGTCGAACGACGTGCTGATGAGGGCCATGGACATGTCGAAGCAGATGGGCGACGAGTTCGTGAGCGTGGAGCCCCTGCTCTTGGCCATCCTCGAAGTGAACTCGCCCGCCTCGCGCATACTGAAAGATGCCGGCATGACCACCGCCGACACCATGAAGGCCATTCAGGCCTTGCGGCAGGGCGGACGCGTGGACAGCCAGAGCGGCGACGACAACTACCAAAGCCTCTCGAAATATGCCAAGAACCTGGTGGAGGAGGCACGGGCCGGAAAACTCGATCCCGTTATCGGCCGCGACGACGAGATAAGGCGCGTGTTGCAGATTCTTTCCAGGCGTACCAAGAACAACCCCGTGCTCATTGGTGAGCCGGGCACCGGAAAGACCGCCATCGTGGAGGGACTGGCGCAAAGAATTGTCAGGGGCGACGTGCCCGAAAACCTGAAAGACAAGCAGCTCTTCTCGCTCGACATGGGCGCTCTCGTGGCCGGTGCCAAGTACAAGGGCGAGTTTGAGGAAAGGCTGAAAAGCGTCATCAAGGAAGTGACGGGCAGCCAGGGACGCATCATCCTCTTCATAGACGAAATCCACACACTGGTGGGAGCAGGGGCCGGAGAGGGCGCCATGGACGCCGCCAACATCCTGAAACCGGCGCTGGCAAGGGGCGAGCTGCGCTCAATCGGTGCCACCACGCTCAACGAGTACCAGAAATACTTTGAGAAAGACAAGGCCCTGGAGCGCAGGTTCCAGACCGTCATGGTGGACGAACCCGACGAGCTGTCGGCCATTTCCATCCTTCGTGGACTCAAAGAGCGCTACGAGAACCACCACAAGGTGCGCATACAGGATGATGCCTGCATCGCCGCCGTGAAATTGTCGGAAAGGTATATCAGCGACCGCTTCCTGCCCGACAAGGCCATCGACCTCATGGACGAGGCCGCCGCCAAGCTCAGGATGGAGCGCGACTCGGTGCCCGAGGAACTCGACGACATCACCCGCCAGCTGAAGCAGCTGGAAATAGAGCGCGAGGCCATCAAGCGCGAGAACGACCAGGAAAAGATTTCGCAGCTCGACAAAGACATTGCCGAACTGAGGGAAAAGGAAAACACCTTCAGGGCAAAATGGGAAAGCGAGCGCGCATTGGTAAATAAAATCCAGCAGGACAAGCTTGAAATGGAGAACCTGCGCTATGAGGCAGAACGGGCCGAGCGTGAGGGCGACTACGGACGGGTGGCCGAAATAAGGTACTCGAAACTCAAAGCCCTCGAGGACGACATCCACAACATACAACAACAGTTGGCGTCGGCACAGGGCGGAAATGCCATGGTAAGAGAGGAAGTGACCGCCGACGACATTGCCGAAGTGGTGAGCCGATGGACGGGCATCCCCGTCAGCCGGATGTTGCAGAGCGAGAAAGACAAATTGCTGCACCTCGAAGAAGAACTGCACAAAAGGGTGATCGGACAAGACGAGGCCATCACCGCCGTGGCCGATGCCGTAAGGCGGAGCCGCGCCGGCCTACACGACCCCAAGCGCCCCATCGCATCGTTCATCTTCCTCGGCACCACCGGCGTGGGAAAGACGGAGCTTGCCAAAGCCCTGGCAGAATATCTTTTCAACGACGAACAGATGATGACGCGCATCGACATGAGCGAATATCAGGAGAAGCACACCGTGAGCCGGCTCATCGGCGCCCCTCCGGGATACATCGGATATGACGAGGGCGGACAACTCACCGAGGCCGTCAGGCGCAAGCCATATTCCGTCGTCCTCTTCGACGAAATCGAGAAGGCGCACCCCGACGTGTTCAACATCCTTCTGCAGGTGCTCGACGACGGACGGCTTACCGACAACAAAGGCCGCACGGTGAACTTCAAGAACACCATCATCATCATGACCTCCAACCTTGGAAGCCAGATGGTAAGAGAGGAAGTGGAGCGCGACGGCGGCATGCTCAACGCGCAGCAGCAGCAAGCCCTGCACGACAAGCTCATGGCCCTGCTCAAGCAGGTCATCCGTCCCGAATTCCTCAACCGTATCGACGAAACCATGATGTTCCTGCCCCTTACCAAGGCAGAAATTGCCGAGGTGGTGCGCCTTCAGGTGGCCAATGTGCAGAAAATGCTGGCCGCCCAGGATGTGCAGCTGGAGGTGACGCCCCACGCCGTGAGCTACTTGGCAGAAGTGGGCTTCGACCCCGAGTTCGGCGCAAGGCCCGTGAAGCGAGCCATTCAGCGCTACATGCTCAACGACCTGTCGAAACGGCTGCTCGCCGGCGAGGTGAGCCACGACAAGCCCATCATCGTTGACAGCTTCGGTGACGGTTTGGTGTTCCGGAACTAAAGACAGCAATAAAGCGCCGTGGCGCGTTCAAGGCTCAATGTGACAATGCTCACAACAAGCCTTTGAACGCGCCACGGCGTTTTTGGAAGTCTGACAATACTATGGCGGTTGGTTAACTCGTTTTTTTGGGTCAGCGGATTTTCCCGGTTGGCAGAGGCCGTTTGATTAAGAATAAAGTTGTACCTTTGCAGCATGGAACATACCAAGCTTCTTAGGGAGATCCTCCCTGATGTACTGATAGACAACTTTGACGTTGTCAGGTTTGAGAAGACAGACACTCGTTTCGACATTTGGCTTGACGAGAAGAAGGTCATGATGCGTGAGGACAAAAAG
>JAEEGL010230929.1_pt1 | contig 21089 bp, 13 predicted proteins | sample 9134231 | NCBI WGS metagenome assembly JAEEGL01 (sample SAMN16246548, study PRJNA631951) | gut metagenome | biome: gut microbiome; feature: rumen; material: fiber-attached | host: Bos | place: Iran: Karaj | collected 2018-10 | reverse complement strand
TCTGGGGCTTTTTCATGAATAGTTTACCTTAATAATCCCCGGCTAAGCCGGGGATTGCTTATATATATTTATTACAGCTTATCTATATTACATTGACTTTTTGTTTTATAAGTGATATAATAAGGAAAGTAATGGTATATTATTTTTCCCTGAGGTGACTGATTATGTCTAAGCAAGTGCATTTAAGAATAGATGATTATGTGCCTCATCCACAAACAGAACTAATGTAAATCAGAGTGTAAGCTATAACTATACCAATAGAGTTGGTCACAATGTTGACGCTTCTGTTAAAGGCAAAGAGCGATCATTTTGAAGCAGCAGTTGGCTATAAGTTCTCATATGAGACAACTACATCATATACTGCTTCTATGACTGTTCCAGCATATCAGACATATTACGTTTATCAGTCAGATACAAGAGTTAGAAATCAGTACACAACATATACTAAGCAGCCTCAGAGAGCTGATAATCTTACAGCTACAAAATTGGTAAATAACGGAAGTGCTTCTTCTTCTTCACCACTTATCAAGGAGTATTCAGGCGTTCACTTTGATTTCACAAATAGTAGTGGTCAGAGAGTTTGCCCATCATAACAAAAAATATTGTAAAATAATATAAACAAGTAGCTTCCCTGTACCTATTATTACGAAAAATGGCGCAGGGAAGCTTAATAAATAGAGGAATATTTTTATGAAAAAGAAATTAAGTATTATTGCTTTAGCATTAGCTTTTGTATCTGTTATTTCAGTCTCAATTGGTATTTATCAGTATAACAAAAACAAGGAAATAATAAAAGGCTGCTTTTTTCGTAAAATGTATGGTTCTGTCGGCATTGTTGAAGGCAATGAATATCTTATAAATATGAATATGTTCTGTTTTGATTCGAATATTGATTTTTTGAAAAAAACAGACTTTCTCAGCTTTGATAATCCTGATGTATTTATAAAATCTCTGGATATTACTGAACAGGATAAAAATGGTGAGCTGATTATTTATAACCTTGTTTTCAGATTATCTGTAAATAAAGACGGGCAAAGTAATATTACCGCACTGAATTATAACGACGGTACCAATATATCTGTATATAAAATAGGCGACATTGCCTTAATAAAAAATAATGTTAACAGCATTTATTTACAATATGGTATAGATTCCCTATTTATCAACAATAACACAAACATTATATTTTCCAAGGAGAATGAAGAGCCATTTACAGTGTCGGATCTTATCTATGCGAAAAATGATATGTATATATGTTCTTATGATAAAGATATGTCGTTTACTCCGGGAAAAGATTTGATATACAATATAAATGTCGATACCTCATATGATGACAGAGACATTTTCCTTTTTCAGCCGATTTTTGTGATCAAACATGAAAACGAGAGTAAAAACTATTACTTTACTCCGAATATGCCGATATGTAATGCGAAGGAATTGACATTCTTAGATATTAGGGAGTATGTAAAATGATTTCAATATGTAATGTTAGTCATACATATAACCAAAATGCAGGAAATGATATATTAAAAAACATTTCTTTAGAAATACCAGATGGAAAATTTGTTATTCTTTTAGGTTAATCAGGTTCAGGAAAGACTACTCTTCTAAATATTATTGCAGGCTTGATGACTCGAAAAATCGCCCTAAACAAAGGGCGATTTTTTTATGGCTGATATTGGTGGCGTGAGCTATTGCAGTTTTTTTGGTTTTGGAAATACAACCTATATCGCCTGAGATATAAGCGAGCCTTCAACAGTAGAAGAAACAATATTTGAAACCGCTGCAGTTTCCGAGCAGATCACAAAAGAGGAAATACTTGAAAAGATATACAGCAGAAATTATGAATCTTTTGACCGTATCAATATGAAATACAGAGAAAATATGAACGGTATTTCATTCATGGACTGCATTATAAAAAGAGATGGTTCTACAGGAAATGAGTCAGTGATGAAAACATGGACACATACTCCCGAATACTTCGAGGATATTGATACTGATATTCTTGAAAGAGATAATACCACTCCCGAGGAACTTGCACAGACCTCTACACATAACGAAATGTTCTTTGTAAAAGATATGTTCATCTGTATATATAATAGTACAAGTGAAGAAGGTCCGGGGATGTATGAGATACTGAAACGCAGTACTTATACGCTTGACCGGCCTACAATATTCTCAGATACTTATTCAGAGCGTCTCATAAGAGATCTGATTGAACACTTTGATATACAGGATATTACCGAAAACACCTCTTTCATTGGTAGAAACTGTACAGAGGTTTTTATGACATATATCGGCAGTGAGAGATCTGCCGATGAAGCCGCTTCAGATCTTCCGATGGAACCCAAAATGGCATCTGAAGAAGATGACCTGACCACATTCAATTCAGAATATGATCAGGAGCTTTCACTTACTATCGACAATGAGACAGGCTTTATTCTTAAGGCTAAACTCAGCTATGATGACTACTATGAAGAATTTGAAGTCAATGAGCTTTTATTCAACGACAATGCTGAACTTCCCGAGAACGGTGAATATATCAGAAACCACATTGCTGAATGTGAACCGCTCTATGATGATCTTGGATGCTATGACCTCAGTGTTATAGACTGATATGATCTATTCCTGATGCATAATCAGAACATATAAGAAATTCAGCACAAATGCAGTCCTAATTTTATATATGCCGTGAATGGCTGGCGGTTACTAAATGACAATTGAACCATTATATCAATTAACGATAATCTATATTATCCATTAAGGGAAAGATAGTGAGTTAACGAAAGGAGCAACTTGCCTCTATAATAAGCCTTACTCGAGTTAATTATAGCGCTTTGATCTTGTTATATAGTGACAAGAGTTCAGTAATATCCATATCAAGAAGTGGCTCGTACATAAAGGAATTCAGATGAATATTCTCAGGAGTCATTATGCCTACTTCATCTAGAGTTACTAGCGCTTGTTTAGTGCCAAATTGCCTATACCCTTCAAGCAGCTCGCGTGTTTGATTATTGCTGTTTGCGACATAAGCTAGAAATTCACTACTGAGGCCCGTTTTTTTACCTTTCTTCCATGTGATATTTCCAGTATACGCAGTTATCTCTCTAAACATATATTCTTCAGCCTTATGACGTATTCCGATAGCAAGAATAATTTTGTTTTCGAGCTTAGTATCTTTTTTTGTAATGCCTTCGCATTCAGTATATATTTCATCGATTACGTAATTGTTTGGTTTGACGGCAGTACCAAAACTCTTTATTCCAATATATTCTTTATACAAAGGCTCTATATCTGCGAATGTTATAGTTCTGGAATCGCTTTTTTCATGCAGAAGTAATGTCATATAAAGAAAATCGTCTTTGATCTTGCTTATTTGCCGATTAATACCGAATTCTATAAGATTTCTAACAAAAGGAATTAGTGCTAAAATGAATTTTTTATTATCAGCGATATGATTTCTCCAATAATTAAACGGCTCCTTATGATAATCTTCAGTAGAAAGTGAAAGCGTCGATTCACCTAAATCGGCAGCCAGTCTATTATTATAGTCGATACTCAAACGATTAGAGACTGCTCTATAAAAATCGAAGTTATGCGACAGAATTATTATGTAGAAATTGGGCTCTTTCGACATTTCATAGAGATACTCAATAATTGCATACTTATTTTTGTAATCAAAAGAATCAGCAATGTCATCAACTATAATAACAGTATCTTTTCTTCTCTTCTTTAATTGTTCCACATCGAAAATTATATTTAGTAAGTATAGCGCTCGCTGCTCGCCTCGACTAAGAGTATTAAGTTCTTCAAGCTTACTTCTATTTATTGTCCTTCTCTGTGTTCCGCGTTTAAATGTAAATTCAACCTGAGGAATACTTTCACCAATTACAGCACCTTTTAGATTCGCTACAGACATTGAAAATGGAACAGAAAAACGCTGATTAAAAATGTCAAGTGCATGTTTCCAAGGAGTATCATCTATTTTTACTGAATCTATTGCTTCAGATAAAGCTTGATACTTGTTAATCAATTCATTTAGTAGTTCCTCATTTTTTTTAAGGTAGGAGTTCCATAGCATCTTTCGTAATGAACTATGATTCGCTGTCGCTAAAAACTCTACGATATCCGGATGAGTTTCAATTATGTCTTTCAAAATCATTCCTTTGGCATCACTTAGCATTTTTTCTATTTCTTGGAAAGCAGGCGACTGTTTAATTTCGTCTTCAATTTCCGATATTTTTACATCTAACCCTTTAATGTCTACAAGCGGATCGACACCTGAAAGAGTAACTTTATTATTTTTTATAAAGAAAGAGTCTTTTTCTAAAGATTTACGCAAATCTTTAAGTTTAGGAAGAGTTAGTTTTCCTTTTTCAAGATACTCAAAAGAATCATATATTTTATCTGTATCTATCAAAAATTCTTTTATACCTTTTTGAAATCCTACAGATTTTATTTTTTTTATGACAGTAGCGTCAAATATTGAGGAATACTGTATATCATCAAAATTTATATCTGGATTAGGCTTCTTCAACTCATCAAGGCACAGTAGAATACTTTTCTCTTTTAGTCCAAAGTCTTCGATAATCTGTGGCTCTAATTCAAGTACAGTTTTGCCACCAGAAATTCTTTTTGTTCTAAGTCCTGAATATTTTTCAAGCGCCTTTAGTAACTTTGTTCTAGCCTCAAATACTTCCTTTAACTGTTCTTGTATTTCACCTTTAACCAGAAGCGGCGATATGTCTGATTCATATGAACTTTCATATGACTTGATGACAAATACCTGATCTTTCTCGATTGGTATACCATCAACAGAAACATCAATCTTTCCGTCAATTTCAAATATGGTGTCAGCTGCTTCACCTTCATTTCCGTCTTGGATAAGCCTAAAGGTTTTGGCTAAGGAGGTTTTCATTAAACCGTTTCTGGCGTAAATGGAAAAAACGTTGTCTTTAGAAAAATCAAAGTCATGCATTAATTTTTCAATTCCAAAACAATTCTCGAGCTTTATTGAGAGTCTATTCATTAAGTTATGACACCTTCTTCTTTGGGTTTTTATTTTAGTACAAGATCTAATAATGAGGCATTTATATTATATCATATAAGCACTCGATTTTGCAAGATATATGTAGAAATATGATGTTCGTGATTTTTCTCTATGGAATAAGTTTCTTATTGAGCGCTATCAATATCTATAAATATATTTTATAAGCATCTGTCATACAGTGTTGCTGTTATCTCCAAGAGTATTCAAATGTCTGCTGTAACGTTTAGGAATATTAATACCAACAAGATATCCAATAGAGTGTAGAAAGTCTGATATTACAGAAAAGCCGTCCTTATAGAAAGCTTCTATTCGTTTATCCTTAAATGGAATATTTTTATAATCAGGAGGGCAAACAAATGTCCAGTCAGCTCCGCTTCGATCAAGAACAATACGAAAAAACTTATAAATATCTGTATCTTTATAGCCTACGTTCATAAGAAGGATATGATGTTCAAAAGCTTCATCTACCTGACTCATTATAGCTGTCTTTCCATCAAAAGAAATTAGAGTAAGAAGCGGTTCATCTGCTGCCATAGCTTTATTTACTGCTTCATCAGAAGGGTATTTAATTAAGTTCATATTATCACCTGATATAATTATTTAGTAAACAATGCATAAGATACAATTCGTGTAAATTACGCTCTTATGTTATTTAACAAAAGAAATGAAATCCTTTTAAGTACCCTAAATATATAGGTATATTATATCGCATTTTATTTGAAAATGCAATACTTGATAATAGCTATTGCCGTTACAGATGAAGATATTCATTAAGCATATAGCATTAGATTATAATTAAATACAGAACTGAAGGGCAGTCAATCGACTGCATTTTCTATTTTTGTAGTTTCAGAGTTTTGAATAATGACGTTTTTGCAACTCAAAAGTTATCTGAGAGAGAGTAATTTCTATTTTATTAGTTTTTCAATCTGTTATATTTTACCGTTTGATTCTATTACATACCGTTATCACTCAGAATGCAAAAAATTAAATATAATAATCATTTAATATAAAGCACCTTTAAATCTCTAACAATAAATAGTATAATTATTATATAACAATTTGAAAATTGTTAGTAATACTTGTTGTGATATCTAAATGAGCGAGGTGCGGCATATGAAGGAACAGGACAAGAGATTTTTTGAAGCGTTATCAAATGATAGAGCAGATAGTGCAAAAACACTTGAAAAACCATCGATGCGTGGTGTAAAAAAAAGCGTCGTTGATAAATATTCAGATCAGGCTCACTTTATATATGAGCTACTTCAGAATGCGGACGATGCTAAAGCTACATATGTTCGATTTGTTTTAGAGCCTTCACGTCTAATATTTGCTCATAACGGAGAAAGATTCTTCTCGGTATCAGATCCAACTACTGAAGATTTTGATGTAGAGAATGGCAGCCTTGGAGACATAAATGCTATTACCTCTATAGCAAATTCAAATAAGACAGAGGCTTCTATCGGTAAATTTGGAGTTGGTTTTAAAGCAGTTTTTCAATATACAGCTACACCGCACATTTATGATCCTAACTTCAAATTCAGAATCGAGCGGTTTATTGTTCCTGTAGAACTTGAAGATGATTTCCCTGAGAGAAGAGAAAATGAAACTCTCTTTGTTTTTCCTTTTGATCATAATGAAAAAAGTGAAGCAGAAGCATTCAGAGACATTTCAGATAAGCTTCTCAACCTTTCATATCCATTGTTGTTTCTTTCACATCTTAAAGAAATCAAATTTGAGTTTTCTGATATTCTAGGATTATACAAAAAAAGTATTCAGAAGACTATTTCATTTGAGAATACACAAGCAGAATATATTTCGCTTATTCATAATAATGGAGAAGATCTTTTTGAAGATAATCTTTGGCTGTTTTCTCGAAAAGACAAGAACGGAAGAAGTTATTCTGTAGGTTTCTTTACTGATGGAACTGGGCATTTACGCCCAGTTTCAGAACCAGCATTTTGTTTTTTTCCAACCAAGGAGGTTACAGGTCTTAATTTCATTATTCATGGAGCTTTTCTTTTGACTGATAGCCGTGAAGGGATAAAGGCTGGTGTAGAATATAACGATACTCTCATTCAGGCTCTTGCTAATCTGGCTGCTGATTCCATCAAATATCTGAAGTTAATCAGTATAAATGGACCGGTACGTCTGATAGATGACTCAATTGTTGATATAATTCCATATGATCCTGATGTTTTTAGTGATCCGTTAGATAAAAGAAAAGTTACGTTTAAACCGTTTTACGAAGCAATAAAACTCTGTCTATCAAATGAAGAGTTATTACCTTCATTAACAGGATACACAGATTCCAATAATGCTTACTGGGCATCTGTCTCACAGTTGCCGCAGCTTTTCTCGAATGAGCAGCTTGCTGAAATAGCAGATAATCCTTCTGCAAAATGGATTTTTCCTACGCTTTCTCGTGATGAAATTCAGCGTAATAATAAAGCATTGTTTTCTTTTATAGACAACCTTGCTCGAACAAATATAAACGAGGATGTAATCATTATCGGCCGATCAAGAGATTCTTACTATGATAGATATCTAGGCACATTTGTTCAAACCGAACGAGTAAAAGGCATTGAGGGTGCATTTATTGAGCATCAAAGAATCGAATGGTTACATAGTCTCTATAAATGGCTTTCTGAAACTAAACACAGAACGGAATTAATTAAGAAAAAGCCTATTTTCCTTGATCAGAATGGTAAAGCTTCAGCGGCATATGATAACAGAAATCAACTTATATTATTTTTGCCAGTGGAGAATATAGACAAATATAAAGTAGTTCATCAATCCTTACTAGAAAATCCGGATACAAGAAGTTTTATTACTGATTTAGGAGTCAAGCAGCCATCGCTTAAAGATCAAATCTACAATATCATTCTTCCGATGTATAAAGAAGGTGGATCTATAGACACAGATCCCCATTTCAATATGTTCTTTGAGTATTACTGCACATGTTCAAACGCCGAAGTAGATGAATTCGTAAATTTGATAAAGGAATATCGTTTTATAAAGTTTTATAACGAAAACGGTGGAGCTTTTAGAGAAAAAGCAAGTGAGTTATATATTCCTACGATGGAATTGAAATTTTATTTTAGTTGTTCTCCATCAACTAAATTTGTTGCATTTGATGAATATAAAAAACTAGTTGGTGAGAAACAAGAAAAACAATTGCTTCAATTTCTGATAAAACTTGGCGCCAAAGATATGCCTGCTGTTCTTGAAAGCCCTAATAATTTTTTTGGAGATTATAGAGGTGAATCAGAGAAGATCATAGATGGTCTTAAGCAAATAATAAAAGCTGTTGCTTTTCATGAAGATATAACGATGTCTGTTTTCTTATGGAAGCAATTGTGCCATTTTTATAGCAATAACATTTTGTATCGAATCAGATACAAAGAACTTAAGTCAAGACGAGATAGAAGGTATAGTTGGTCTAAAACAAGCGTTGATTCATCAACTATAACTCTTTTACGTTCAACCCCGTGGTTAATGAATACTAATGGAGTATTTGTTACTGCTAAAGATATAGATACAAGTTCTTTATCGGAAAGGTATGATACCGAGCTTGAAGGAGCAAGCAGTTTAATTACCGAATATCTGAATATAAGTGATCCGATTGTTGCTGAAACATATTTGGAGGATGAAAACAGCAATCTTACTGACGAACAAAGAGAAAAGATTGAATTTGCTGATAAAATCGAAGCACTGGGAGTAAGCTATGAAGAAATTCAGGAATTTGCGGAACTAAAACGTCAGAAAGAAGAAGCGGCCGGGGAGAAAAAGCATTCTATTTGTCAACTCCATCATTATGATCAAAGTGAAGATGATTATAATAATTCTGGAAATGATAATCCTTTACCTGAAAATGATGGTAACAGCGATTTTAATATCGACGGAGATAATGAATCATCACTGATAAAGCGTATTGATCCTGCTACTTCTAAAGTTGTCAAAGACATAGTTAAGCGTACAAAAGAAAAGCCAACATCGCCTATTAATTCAAATCAGGTGTTTGATGAAGATGAAGAACTTGATGCTGATGAATATACTCCTGCACCGATTGATTATAGTAAGCGTATAGAAAAAGCAAAAGAAAAAAGTGCTGCTGAGATCGATAAGATCGCATATTTTGAAAGGCTGCAGAAACGAGCTGTAGATGCAGAAAAATACACCTATGAATGGTTTACCACACTCCTGGAGATGGAGAGCATTAACTGTGGTGAAGAAAACGCTAACAGTCGTGAGGTGTCAATTAGTTTTGCAAAGGTCGAAAGAGAACCTGATACCAAGAGAACTCTGGTATTAAAGTATCCAAGCCGTTATATCCCCCAGTTTATGGAGGACCTGGCTGATATTCCTATGGTACTTCATATGGGTGACCAGACAAAAACAGTAGCTATAGAGGTTGCAAATATAAAATCATATACGCTAAGAGTTAAACTGAAAAATGGAGCTGATATTGAAGGATTAGATTTGAATACAGTTACATCTGTGACTATTGACGCTAAAAGTCCTGTTTTCCTATTAGAAGAACTTAGAAAGCAATTTAAAGAATTAGGAAATGAAAACGGATATGATGCTGATTTCAACATGAAGGATAACCTATGTGAGAATATTAAATTCGTATTCGGACCTCCCGGCACAGGAAAAACAACTTATCTTGCTGATAAAGTCCTGCTCCCAATGATGCAGAATAATCAGAACTGCAAGGTTCTCGTTCTTACTCCTACCAATAAATCAGCCGATGTATTGGTCAGAAGAATAATGGAGGTTTCAGGTAATAATAAAGCTTATGAAAACTGGTTAGTTCGTTTTGGAGGAACCGGTGATGAGTTTATTGAACAAAGCCCTGTCTTTAAGGATAAGATATTTGATATCAGGACGTTAACAAAAAACGTAACTGTAACGACAATTGCACGTTTTCCTTATGATTTTTTCATGCCACAGGGAGCAAGAATATATTTAAATGCCATCAACTGGGACTATATTATCATAGATGAAGCGTCAATGATACCAATTGCAAATATTATATATCCTTTGTATAAGAAAACACCAAAACAATTTATAATTGCAGGCGATCCATTTCAGATTGAACCCATTGCCACTGTTAGCTTATGGCAGAATGAAAACATCTATACTCTTGTAAAGTTGAATTCCTTTGTAAATCCTACTACGGAGCCTCACAACTATCCTGTTGAATTACTGACAACTCAGTATCGAAGCGTACCGGATATAGGAAGGATTTTTAGTGAGTTTGCATATGGCGGTATTCTTGAGCATCACAGAAATAAAGAAAGTCAGAAAAAACTTGATCTGGAACAAGATTACGGTATAAAAACGCTAAATATAATAAAATTTCCTGTAAGCAAATATGAGAGTATTTACAGATGCAAGCGCTTGGCACACAGTAGTTCATATCAGGTGTATTCAGCCTTATTTACATTTGAATATATTCTTTTCTTATCAAATGTAATTCATAAAAAGAAGCCTGAACTCAAAGTCAATATAGGAATTATCGCTCCTTACAGAGCACAGGCAGATATGATAGATAAGCTTTTAGCTTCTGAGAAAACACCGCTTGGAATTGATGTTCAAGTAGGTACTATACATGGTTTTCAAGGCGATGAGTGTGATATCATATTTGCGGTATTCAATACACCGCCGTCAATTTCTTCTTCAAATGAAATGTTTTTAAACAAACGCAATATTATCAATGTTTCTATAAGTCGTTCGAGGGATTATCTATTTATCGTTATGCCAGATGATAATACAGAGAAAATAAATAATCTCAGACTTGTGAAACGAGTTGAAAGCCTTATCCGCTCATCAAATTCATGGGCTGAATTTATGTCTCCTGATTTGGAAAAGTTGATGTTTAATGATGAGCATTATCTTGAAAACAATGCTTTTTCAACAAGCCACCAAAGCGTGAATGTTTACGGACTTCCAGAAAAGAGATATGAAGTCAGAACCGAGGAAACAGCAGTTGATGTTCAAATTCATAAGCCTGTAACTGATATTAAGGTTGAAAATGTAATCAGAAATACAGATAATCCGGTGAAGAAAAAAATGAAAAATAAAAATCATGTGATAAGAAGTATCAAAGTACATGGGATAAGGAGTGGAGATTATAACCTTATCACTTATCCTAATCGCCTAAAAGACTATACTTCAAACCACGCTGAACAAGTGTATATACCGGTTATGAAAAAAGGAAAAGAAAAGTTTATACCTGTAGGATTAATTGATGAGGAAAAAGCTTTATATTTAAAATATGATCAATATCTAATGTTTTCTGATTGTTTGGAATTCCAAAATATAGAGTTACGAAAAATGAATTCAGATTGAATACTCAAATATGATACATAAAGAGATGGCAGCCCTACATGGGCTGCCATCTCTTATATGCTCAGATATTCTTGACGTATTACTTGTCGTTTTTAGACTTGTGATCTTTTTCTTCGCTTTTTAGGCATTTATAATTTGTTTTTTGTGTTAGATGATTTTGATCCAAAAAAATTTTTTGAGGATCTAAGTTGACTAATTTAGGGCTAATTATAACATTATTAATATCGATTATTTTACTTTTTTCAATCTTATCAAGCGTATTCTTGAACCATTCTTGTGCTGAGTTGTTTTCAAATCTACGAGGAAAAGAGATCCAAATACGGAAAAAATCTTGCTTAGCATATCCTAGTAGATTAATTTCTTCTTTATTGTTGCTATTTTGATATTTTGATATATATGAAATTAATTTGTTGAAATCATTGATGAAAGAAGTAATATAATGATAGTCATGAGAGTTAATAAAGAATTCAAGATAATCATCCTTTTTACAGCTGTCTATATTATCGGAAAATATAATAGGAGTAGTTGCAATGTCATAGTCATCATTAAAGGGGGCTTTTTTTACAAAAAATGTGATAACTTCATCAGCCAATTCCAATAATTCATGATAACTATATTCATCAGGTGAATTGAGAAGAGATATTTGTTTTGTGCTGGTTTCGCCTATATTTGCAATATACTTGCGCTGAGTTCCAGATTTTGGCTTAGGGCACCATTCGTTATATGTCTCGGCACCTTCTTTGTTGTCTTTTATATTCATTATAACATAATAGAGTATGCCAAGTAGAAAAGAGGGAAGATAGAATTTTGCCATGGAAGGAAGTTTACATTTTTTTACAGATTTTCCGTTAGGCAGAATATAGAATTGTTGTTGGTCTGAGATACTGTTATCTTTTTCAATAACTTCAAGCAAAGCTTTTACTAATAATTCATCTTTGTGTATTTCAGAATTAGTATCTATATAAGAATTAGTAAATTCAGCAGCCCTTTTAAGTAACTTGGTATAATTATTCTCTATGTCATCAGTAAGCATTATTTGCATTGAAGTATCTTCAAAAGGCGTTGCAAGGCTTGAATGCTCTTTACATATTTTGAACTTTTTTGTTTGCTCTTTTAAAGTAGAATTGTCAATGTAGATGTCATGTTTTAGAACCTTCAACATATCACTCAAAAGAGAGGTCTCAGTAGTGCTTTTTATTCCTGAATGCACGAGAAGAACTAATAATGTTCCACCGCAAAGTTTATACATAACACTCCCCCTAAAATTGTTACTGCTGTTACCATTGACATGTTACTTCTGTTACTTGAAAATGATACCAGAGAGCACCTACTGGTATTATATCATATTTGGTATTTCAATGCAACCAAAATTTGAGATTAAGGAGATGCTCTCGCATATCATACGGTATACAACTCGTGGCCTGAGTTGTTGTTCACAAAATGGCGTATCCCGGGATATGTCTTAATACTCATTATAAAGGGGCAAAAATATGAATCAGAAAGTATTCACGCCGCGCGAAGCGTGGCAACTGCTCGGTATAGGCAGAACGAAGTTCTATCAGCTTCTTGCTGAAGGAAAGATCCGTTTTTTCAAAAATGGACGTCGGTACCTGCTCCCAGAAAGCGCCATTGACGCTTTTATCCGGGAGCAGACAGCGAAGTCAACTAAGGCAGGTGAGCAGTAATGGCGAATAAAAGACTAAATAAGAAACTCGGTCGTCGCCGTAATGGCGAAGGCTCTGTTTCTGAGCGTAAGGACGGTACGTTTCAGGCATCGCTTATGGTCAAAGGCAAGCGCAAATTCGAGTATGCACCAACGTTAAACGAGGCATATGAAAAGCTCGAAACAATGAGAGATAATGCAAGACACGGTATCTCTCCAAGTGGCGGCGACGTTATGCTTAATGAACTGGTAGATTGTTATATAGAGCGCTACGCTAAGCCTTTTGTTAGGCCTTCAACGCTTAAGAATTATCAAGGTTATCTGGATAATTACATATCTAATAGTCGTTTAGGATGTATGAAAGTCAGCCGTATTGCGGCTGATGATGTTCAGGATTTTGTTAATGCCCTTGTTGACAAAGGCTTGAGTGGTAAAACGATCAGAAACATTTTCGCATTTGTTGATACAGTGTTTGCACAGGCAGTAAGAAATCACATGATAATGTATAGCCCGTGCGATGGAGTAAGGCTTCCAAAGAAAAAAACAAAGGAACGCCCTCTAATAAATGAGGAGCAGTTTGCAAGCCTTTTGAAGGCGGCTGATACTCAGATCATGAAGGTTGCTATATCCGTTCTCGGTTTGGGCCTTCGTATAGGCGAACTTCTTGCTTTACAGTGGAAGGATCTTATAGAGGTTGATGGAATAAAGGTTCTTAGTGTTTCTAAGTCATTGAAAAGAGAATATCTATTTGACGAGGAAGCAGAAAAAAAGAACGGAACTAAAACCAAGATATTTGTCGCAGATACAAAGACGGAAAGTTCTGTTCGTATGGTACCAGTGACTAAAAGTGTTCTTGCTGAACTTGAAAGTCTTATGAGCGATCATAAGCTCACTGCAAAGTTTCTTGATGTACCTTTTGCTGATGATTTGTTTATTATAGGTAGCATAAAAAACAATGGATTCAGCTATATGTCACAAGATATGTTCCGCTACGAGTTCGCAAGAGTTGTGAGAAGGGCAGGACTTCAAAAGGAAGTTACCCCGCACTCACTTCGCAGATACGCAGCAAGTACGCTTATCCGTCACGGTGCAAGTCCTGTGGCTGTTGCTAAACTTTTAGGCCATAGTAGTAGTAGAACAACCCTTGAGTATTACAGTCGTGAAAGTTTAAAAGGTGCACTTGATGCTGTTATGCTGCTGGAAGAATAAAAATGTATTGCAGGGAGCAGCAGCTCCCTGCAATAATACTTATTATGGAGGAATTATGTATGATTAGTAACGGTTATGGACGCGGTGGCGGCGGATGGAATGGTAATATGTCTGCTGATTCATCTTTATACCCGATGCAAGCTGGTGGTATTCCTGTTGGTCAAAACATAGGATATTCTGGCTTTGTTACTCAGTATGGAGCATACGGTACCCCCTCATACGTCAGTTCGAACTATGCAGATATCAATGACGATAGCAACTGGTCTTGCAATAGTCCAGTAAGGTCGTTCTTATATCCTACCGAAGTTGAGCTGAATGCAGGATTGGGTTCAGGGTACAATGATAATGCAACAAATCAAGGTCCATATGCAAATGTTGATTCTAAAGTTTCTTACGGTCAGAGTGTAAACTATAATAATGAGGATGTTACTGTATTTAAGACTTACAATGTGGTTGAGACTGAAGAGTATATACATATGTATTTTGATGATGAACAGGTTTGGAAGCGCCTTAGTAAAAAGACGACTGAAAAACAGGAAGCTGGCTTTGATGGCAAGGCAAGTATCAGAACAGAAATAAAAGCTAAAGGTATACCTTTATGTGAATCAATATGGTTTTTTAATGCATATAAATTCAATCGAGAGGATATGCCAAAAAAAGAATACTATTGTGTGAGTTATAAAACGAAGTCACATTCTGATAGCACGATAGAAGTTGTTGAGAAATCAGAAGTTGAAAGTAATAAATTTTGCTTAAAAATATTTCCTGAAGGCGTCAAGGCTGGAAGAGAGACAGAATGCAGTGAGTTTTATCGCAGCATAATATATAAGTTGGCAAGTGGAAATCCGAAAATCACCATACCTGATTTACCTGGATGGAATCATAGTTCATCAGGTTGGAGATTTCTGGAAAGATCATGCTTCAAAGACCTTGGTAAAGTTAATCTTCCTGTTGCGATATCACGCAGGTTTGTTGGAAAAACTGACAGATCTGTCAATGAGGTACTTACACAGCTGAGACAGCTTCTGACATCAAATGAAAAACTAATATCATTAATGATGTTAAAGATGTCAGGTCCGCTTCTGATATTTCATGAAAAATATGGAATATGGGCACGTATTATGCCGTTTATCAAGATATATAACGTTATGCAGCTTTATACAGTTTCTGCTATGCTCAAATCCAACGATTTTGAGAAATATAATATTATTTCGCTTGATGCATATATAGGCGATATCCAAAAAGAAATCAAGGCATGTCAGGACGGAATATCTGTTTTCTTGGGCCCTTTTACAGCAGCTGATGCAAAAGCAAATAATAAGCAGGTGCGCGAGACACGTAATACTGCAATAGGCGCTGTAAAAAGTGATAGTGTTGTAAGATCTATTATAACCTTAATCGGACGTTTTATACCGATGGCAGTTTCTGAAGAATTCTTTTTCACTATGGACTGTACGGCCATACCTGAAGATATTGATTTGAGGAAACTTAGATCGCTGATTCTTGAGCTCGATGCAGCTTTGATAGAGTATATTGAGAAAAATTTCAATAAGGTTGAAGGAATAGTAAAACATACTATTGATAGTTATAAGTCAGAACCTGATATGGTAATCCCACGTCAGTATCAGGGACTATATATCATATTTCTCTCTGTCAGAGCAGTAGTCAGAGAATGTTTTGGTACTGAGCTCATCACTGATGATGTGTTTGAGAAGATAAAAATTCTCTTCACAAAGGCTGAAGCAGAGTCAATTACACCCGACTATAACGTCAGAGATCAGTTTATTGACGTTGCTTTCAAGTTGCTTTGTAATGGAAAGTTTATAATAATAGAGCTGAAAGATGCTCGCAAGAACTATCCGAAAGAGGGGATTGTTCTTATACTCGATAGAAAAAAGGGCTTGCTGAATTTTACCAAAGCAGCCTTGGACTTGATTGCCGATATGATTCCAGGAGTCAAGAATGGCGATGAGCTGGCTGGTATATTAAAAGTTTGTAAAACTATTTATTGTACAGATAACGGAGCTAGACAAGTAACTATATTAGGCAATCGCACTGAGTTTTATAGTGTATATCTCTCCGAGTTTGGTGATGATATACTTGATCTCATAGACAACCTTGACACAGAAGAATTCTTCTTTGATCCTAGGGAGGTACCTCAAAATTTCGTACCTATACTTTGGCGTGACGGACGTTGTGCAGGCTTTGTTCTGGACGGTAAAGGGTTGCCAAATCCACATATCAATATCAGTGGACTTTCAGGAATGGGTAAAAATCGCGGTGCTTATAAAACCTCGGAGGGGTACTGGCGGCTTATGGCTAAGGTCATCTTTCTTGACGTCAAGGGCGGAGGCACAGAAGAATCATTAAGGGATATGAAGTGCGACCTCAGTAGGTATCATTTTCATGATTTGAAACAAGACGGGTTCCCGTTCCCAATTTTCAATCTGTCCGCATTTTCTGGTCAGAATGCCAAGCGAAGCTATATTCTGAATGTTATAGGAGCTGCAGTTGGACTGACACCCATACAGATGAATGAGCTTTCGTATTATGTGGACGGCCTAATTAGTGATGAAAAAAACACCTTTTCTTTAGATGAGCTTATTGAAAGTATTCCCTCCCGAAAGAGCATTGCACTTAAGAAAAAGCTGCAGCCGTTTCTGAAGCTAATGGAAGCGTATAAACCACAAGAAGGAAAATACAAGTACAAGTCATGCGTCGAGTTCATAAATGATAGCAGTAAGATCATGATACTGTCAATAGCGCAGGAAAGCCAGTCAGCTCTGCGTTCAACTGTCTATTCTATGCTACAGGCAATATTTGAGCATCGTGTAGTTGACAGTAGCAAACGCCTTGTTATTTATGCAGATGAAATTCAGAAGTATACAGCTGACAGCCCTTTCAAGAAACTGTATGCAGAAGCAAGAGAGTTTAAAACCTGTATGGGCGCAATGACTCAGGAGTATCGCGCTCCAGGTGATGAGGCAAAGGAAATGAGTAGCAATGTAGCGATGGAGATATTCTATCCTCCTACATACGACTCCGAAGGCAGAGTATCAAAGAGACTGGGAAAAAAATACAGCCCTGATATGCATCGCCAAAAAGGAGTGGGCTATATCTGGGGTTCGGGCTACTTCTGGAGTAAGGTGGAAAATGCACATAAATTCGTTACGCTCAGGGGCATGAATGATGATGAAAAGTTTATTGACCTTCAAAGCTATCCTGAAGGATATTATGGTACGGGATATTGATAGAAGACCTGCGGCATTGCGCCGCAGGTATTTTGTTTGTTATAAAAAGCTGTTCATAGCAGACATTTCTTCAAATTTTAGATCTTCAGTAACATGAGCATACGTATCCAGAGTAAACGCTACGCTGCTATGACCGAGAATCTGAGATAAGGTTTTTATGTTCATTCCACTTTCCAGAGCTCTTGTTGCGAACGTATGTCTTAGTCCATGTACGTTAATCTCACGCAAACCTTTCCGTTTCAATAAGAGCTTGAAATCACGCTGAAAGTCTCTAGGATCTACAAGATTTCCTGCTTTTGTTGTAAACACCATTTCAGTCATTGGAAGATTGTGTTCACGAAAGTATTCAGCCTGCTCCTTCTTGTATTCTTTTAGTCTCCCAGCAATATATGGGAGAAGAGGGATTGCTCTGATTGAATGTGGAGTTTTAGGCTCGCTCAATCCGAGAAATGTTTTTTTGTTTCCTTCACCAACCCTGTCGCTGAAACGATTTACAGCCTGAACTACTCTCAGCCAGGCGCGTTCCTCCGATTCAAGGTGTACATATGACCATTTTAAACCAAACATTTCGCCTTGACGCATACCAGTATAAAGAGCAAGCAATACTGGCATTTCCAATCGTTCACCTATTAACGCCTCCTGCAACTGCTTTTGCTCATCAAGTGTAAGAAACCGCATTTCACTTTTTTTACGTTTAAGAAGAGTAACGAAATCGGAAGGGTTTTTGAGTATCATATCAAGATCGACTGCTTTATTTAGTGCCCTATGCATCATATCGTGTATATTTTTTAATGTCTTGGGACTTAAACCTCCTGTGCCGTTCAGCTTACCATTTTTAGCCTTATCGTTAAAAAAAGCTTGTAAAATAGCTGTATTAAGATCACACAGTTTGTAGCCTCCTATTGTGTTCCTTATATGACGTTGTACATAAGTGTCATAATTTACATAGGTTGAAAGCCTTACTTCATTTTTGCAATACTGTTCAAGCCAGATGCAAAGCCACTCATAAAGAGTGACTTTGCTTGGTTCGATATATGTGTTGCTGCGTATCTGACTAAGTATTGCATACATTTTATCGGCAACTTCTTTGCGAGTGCGTCCATAAAGGTATTTGCGTTTTTGTTTACCGTCAACTGAAGGAATAGATATGAGAGCTCGCCAGTGCCCTTGCTTATCCTTATAAATACTGCCTTCGTTATTACCTTTTCTGCCGCCTGACATTAATAAGCACCTCCATAGCAACTTTCATACAACTCTTCACCACACATGTATTTGACGTCTCGTAGTGCTTCGCGGAGCAGGCTTGGCTCCATGAGCATATCCTCCACCTCATCACAGGTGTAGCCGTACTCCAAAAGGAGCTCAACGTCTTCGCTGTCAACGCCATAGCAGCCACAATATGCCAAAAGGATTTCCTCATGCATATTATAATAAGAAGAGTCCTCATAGTCATACCAGCTCATATACTTGGATCTGTATATTTTAGGTTCATACCGTGAGCGAGTAATTTTACCGTTCTTATCAATACGAAGAATGTCTCCTTCTTCTGTATCAACACGCTTGCTCTCGAATTTGTGCAGTCCAAGTTGCTTCAGTGCCTTCTTCATAATGCCTTCAGTACTTGCGTATACATACAGACCTATTGTCTCGAAATGTAATAGGTACATCGGATTACTGCCTTTGACAATATACAGGGTGTTGTTCTGGTCAAGCACGGTGAAAGTGAAATTACCTTCCACAGTCTCGGCCATATACTTAAGACTGTCAAAGTCAAGCTTCTCTTGCTTCTCTATGAGCTGGACCCCGATATAACTATCCGTGCCTATATATGTATTGGGGATTACCCCGTCCTTGCGCAGATCTCTGTCATTCCATAGCACGCCGTTATGTGCAAATGCGAACTCCTTATCAGCATGACCTTTGAACGGATGATTGTTGAAGTTCTGTTTCTTATCTCCCTGAGTAGCTAACCGTGTATGTCCCATAACAGCCTTCGTTTCGGCAGGAGCATTAAAATGTATTTTATGAGCAGGCTTAGGCCTTTTGAAGATAGTGACCTTGCCATCATGGATATAGCTTATACCAGCAGCATCAGTTCCGCGTTCTTCTGCCGCATTAGCCAGAGCTTGTGTAAGCTTTTTCAACACCCTATACGGGATTATTCCTTTATAATCTAGCCATCCAAAAAGTGCGCACATATATCATTCCTCCTATTTATTTCAGCAAGTCTATAAAGTCATTCGGGTGTTCCATTTTTTCAATTCTTTTTAGCACCCGATTTACCTTTCCTGCCAAATGTGTTGCTGCTAATATGGTGACAAGCCTAAGCACTACCTGAGCATCTGAATGCCTGAATTCCGGTATCGGGAACTTCGATACCTTTTCTAATAATTCTGTTTTTTTCATTTTACATTTCCTCCTGTGTTTCGATTTCTTCGTTCACAAAGAGCCTACGCTCTTTCAAGTACTGGATAAGCTCAGGTTCAGTGATCGTTTGAACAAAGTCTGACCATGACATTTCATGAAGCTCGTCCTCTGAATAATTAAGGGCTATCTCAATAATTGCATTTACAAGTTCAAGAGTTGCAAGTAAAGTGTTTAGCTTCAATGTGCCTCGGAACATACGGAATTCAATCGTACTATAATTCATAAGATTGACGGCTGCATACCTACCGTTATTTCCTTTCTTTGCCTTGTCTAATATCTCACGGCCAGTCTTCTCATATCCATATCGAGCTGCCCAACGGTTCATGCTGTATTCTGAGCGTCGGGAGAACTTAAGAAGTTCGTTCCAGTGGTGTTCTATGAAGTAAAGGATGTGTCCTATTACTAGTTCCTGCTCTTCCTGATCATCGCCGAGACAGGAGCGATTGACGTGAATATGAAGTCCACATGTTGATGTCTGATGGCTTCGATATCCTAGGTATATAGCCTTTTTCATAATATCTGCCCAACAGAACTGCTTATGATATTCAAGACTCATAGGGTGTGTTACCAGCTCCATACCATCGTCCAATGATCCGTCCCCCTTGATGTAGATGTGCTCAGCGCCACTATTAGCGATAGCGAGTAGTTCATCGGCGTTATCACTATCCTTGCCACCACAGTCGATTTCAAGCTCAACGCCGAAATATCTGCTTGAATCGTCTCCGTAAAATATAGGTTCAGGTTTGTATCCGTAGTCGTGTATACTACGACACTTATCCACTTCGTCATGGTAACAATCGCTGCAGTAGTCATAGCCGTCAAGATGGTAAGCGTCATCTTCATGTAATAGTGCATCGCAGCAGCTACAGCGTGTATAGTGATTGTGATAACAGTGACTGCAGAGAGTAGTGTAGTCGTCACCATAACTGTCGTTTGTCCATATGGTAGCGCCACAACGGTCGCATGTAGTGGTGTGTTGCTCCACGCAATCCGTACAAACTATCTCTCCATCGATAGTTTCATAAATCTCTTCTTCGTCTATAATTGCTCCGCAGTGAGAGCAATACAAGACATTTTCATTCTTTTCATCCATTGTAAAACCTCCATAAATAGAAGAACCAGCCCCCGAAGG
>JAEEGL011752212.1_pt1 | contig 21090 bp, 10 predicted proteins | sample 9134231 | NCBI WGS metagenome assembly JAEEGL01 (sample SAMN16246548, study PRJNA631951) | gut metagenome | biome: gut microbiome; feature: rumen; material: fiber-attached | host: Bos | place: Iran: Karaj | collected 2018-10 | reverse complement strand
TTCGTCCTCCACTTCGTAGAGGCGAGGATCGTTCTCGTCATCGCCGGTACCCTCGCCTTCGAAGGCCACCTTGTCGATCAGGTCACCGCCCGCGAAACTCAAGGGGTAGATAACGGCATAGTCGGAGGTGATCACTTCCTCGGCGTTGTTGACACCCTGGTTGAGGGTCGCCTGCAGGGCGACGATGTCCATCAGACGGGACCATTCATCGATCCACGAAGAACGGGGGTTCTTCGGGCCATAATTCGTCGGGCCATAAGGGGTGGTCAGGTTCTCCATGTTCACCTTGATGGTCACATCGAGGAAACCGGTCTCTTCGTTGAACTTAGGAGTACCGATGATTTCGACGAGGTCGCTCTCATCAGCCTCGGCGGCACGGACGACCTTGACAGTCCGGTCGATGAAGCGGTAGGAGGCGTTGGTCAGGTCGGCATTCACCGGGTTGACACGGTAGGAAACCGTGATCGGAGCCGTGAACTCGACCCAAGGATCCTCGTTCGGGCCCGCAGCGGGGTCTTTACCTTCGAGCACGAGGGCGGGGATGAAAGCCTCACCCGGGAACTGAGGAACGACATACTCGGGAACGATGGCGAGGGAGCGGAGCGGGGTCTTGAGGTTGATGACCACGTTCTGGATGTCACCTTCTTCGTTCTCGACATTCACGATCGTGAGGGTTTCGTCACCCCAGATCGCCGCAAGGGCGTCCTCCAGGTTGGGAACCACCTCGATGTCGGTAGCCTCGTCTTCGACGGGGCCGGCAGGATAGTCTTCCGCATCAGCGGCGATGGTGTGCTTCACCCAGACGTTGTTCTCCACGTCAGGGGTGTACCAAACGATGGGAGCGTTGGCACCGTCCTCGCCGGCAAGACCGGCCTCGCCACGAGCGGGCTTACCGGTGTCCTCGTCGTCGATGAACCAGTTGCCGTTCTCGCCGATCATGACGACCGGGGAGTGACCGTCAGCGCCCTGGGCCTTGACATTGGTGTCCTCGTCGCCGATGAACCAGTTGCCGTTGGCGCCGATGTAGGGAGTCAGGCCGTTCGTGCCGTTCGCACCCTGAGCCTGGACACCGGTATCGGTGTTGCCGATCCACCAGTTGCCGTTCTTGATGTAAGGGGTGTCGCCCTTCGCACCATCAGCGCCCTTCGCACCATTGTTGATGACGAACTTGTCATTGTTGCTGAGCGTGATTTCGTAACCGCCGGGGTTCGTGGCCGTGGCGGCGATAGGAGTGACCTTGGTGATTACAGCGCCGCTCTGGATCGCCCTCTGCAGCTGATCTACAGTGCTGGCGAGCGTAGGAACGTCATAGCCTTTGACCGTGTTGTCAAGGGCCGTGATCTGCTTCTGCAATGCATCAATGTCGGAATCGTAGTCCGTACAAGATACGGCTACACCCGCGAGACCCAGAACGAGGGCCCCTGCAAGGAACAGATTTTTAAATTTTTTGTTCATAGCTAAAAAACAAAATAGATAAATTGATAATACATTCTCGTTTGAATTCCTTTTTTCTTCTTGTGGCAGGTTATTTAAATTCGTTTATATTCATAAAATATGGTATCCGCGCTCCCGTACAGGCACAACTCACCTGTCCAAAATTGCTGACAATACTCTGCAAAGATAGCACGAATATTCAAATAAACAATATTTTTTCAACTTTTTTCAACTTTTACACGCCCTGGAGGCGGTATCCGAGGCATTCTTCACGGTCCGCGGCCAGACGGACACGAAGCTCGTCCAGCGAGGAGAACTTCCGCTCATCCCGGATCCGACGCAGGAAGGAGACCTGGAAATCGAGGCCGTAGATGGATTCGTCGAAGTCGAAGACGTGCGTCTCGATGGTGCGCCCCGACGCGGATGCGACCGTAGGACGGACGCCGATGTTGCACATGCCGTCCAAACGGCGTCCCAGCGTCTCCACGGCCACATAGTAGACCCCGTCGGCCGGTACCATCTTGCGTGGCTCGAAAAGCTGCATGTTGGCCGTCGGGAACCCGATGGTCCGTCCCAGGCGGTTGCCCTCGACCACGACACCCCGCAGCGGATAGCGGTATCCGAGCATGTCTGCGGCAGCTTCCACCCGTCCGGCCGCCAGGGCGGTCCGCACCTGCGTGGAACTGACCGGCACGCCGCTCTCCGTACGGGCGGGAGCCGGGTCCGCGACCAGGACCTCCAGTCCCAGCCGTTCTCCGGTTTCCCGGATCCGGTCCGGGGTGCAGCGGTCGCTGCCCAAGCGGTTGTCGTACCCCACGACGATGGCCGTGGCACCAAGGCGCCCGATGACATACTCCCGCAGATACGCTTCCGCCGTCATTTCACTGAATGCGCGCGAGAAGGGAATCACTTCCACCCGGTCCACGCCGGCGGCGGCGAGCAGGGCCTTCTTCTCGTCCAGCGAGGAAAGCAGGCGCAAGCCGCGCGCCTCGTCCTGCAACACGGTCCGCGGATGCGGCCAGAACGTCGCCACGACACTCTCCGTCCCCCGTTCGCGCGCAGCGCCGACCAGGGTGGAAAGGACGTGGCGGTGCCCCAGGTGCACCCCGTCGAAGAAACCGGTTGCTACAACCATTTCACCAGTTCGAAATCCTGCCGGTGCGGCAGCAGCGGATGCTTGGCATAAATCCGGGTGGCCACCTCGTACATGCCGGTACGCTCCGGCAGGACGGAGGCGCGGTACGTCGCCACGCCGTCTTCGAAGGAAGCCAGCTGCAAGGTGCAGCGGTCCTGGATATGGAGCCGGCGCTTGCGGTCGGACGTGGCGAAGAGCATCTCCACGCCCAGGTCCTCCGGCATCAGGTCGCCGATCTGCAGGACCACCTCCACCTGGAGGCTGTTGGAGGGCGACAGGGTGTACGACGCCGCCGGCTGGGTCTGCGAAACGACCTCGATGTGCTTCCACGCGCGGCGCAGGCGCTTCTTCCAGGCCGCGATCTGCCGGGCCTGGGCGAAATCGTCCGCCACCAGCTCGGCCGTCCGCTGCGCCTGCGGGTCGTAGTACTGCCGGCAGTAGTCGGACAGCATCCGGTTGGTGGTGAAGTTGCAGGCCACCTTGGCAATGGTATTCTTGATATAGGAAATCCAGGTTTTCGGCAGCCCGGAAGCCGCGTCCACGTCGTAGAACGCAGGAGCGATCTCGTTCTCGATGATCGTATAGATCGTGGCGGCGTCAAGCTCGTTCTGGAAGCGCTGGTCGTCGTAGGCGCGTTCCTGCGGCAGGGCCCAGCCGGCGCCTTCCTTGTAGCCTTCCACCCACCAGCCGTCCAGCACGGAGAAGTGCATCACGCCGTTCATCGAAGCTTTTTCGCCCGAGGTGCCCGACGCCTCCTGCGGACGGGTCGGGTTGTTCATCCAGACGTCCACCCCCTGCACCATGCGCTTGGCCAGCGAGATGTCATAGCCCGGCACAAACACGATCTTCCCGATGAAGCGGTCCTGCTTGGAGATCTCCACGATCTGCTTGATCAGGTCCTGGCCGGCCCCGTCGGCCGGATGGGCCTTCCCTGCGAAGATAAACTGCACCGGATGCTCGGGATCGTTGACGATCGCGTCCAGCCGGTCGAGGTCGGTGAAGAGAAGGGTCGCCCGCTTGTAAGTGGCGAACCGGCGCGCAAAGCCGATCGTGAGCACATCTTCGCGGAGGTTCTCCTTGATGGCGACGATCTGGCTCGGCGAATAGTGGCTGCAGAGGGCCGGATCCGAAATCTGTTCCTTGATGATCCGGATGAGCCGGCGCCGGAGGGCCGTGCGGGTCGCCCACACCTCCGCGTCCGGGATTTCGTAGATGCCGTTGAAGCACGACTTGTCATAATGGTGCGTGGCGAAGGCGTCGCCGAAGACACGCGCGTGGATCGCCTTCCACTCCGCCGCCGTCCAGGTCGGATAGTGGACGCCGTTCGTCACATAGCTCACGAAGAGTTCCTCCGGCAGGTAGCCCGGATAGATGCGGCTGAAGATGTCGCGGCTCACCTCGCCGTGCAGGCGGGAGACGCCGTTCACGTTCTGCGACAGGTTGGCAGCCAGGAAACTCATGGAGAAACGCTCGCCGCCGTCGGACGGGTTCGCCTTGCCGAGCGCCATCAAGGTCTCCCAACTCACCTGCAGGAGGCCCGGGACGTGGCCGATGTACTTGCGCAGCAGGCCTTCTTCGAAGGCGTCATGTCCGGCCGGAACCGGGGTGTGCGTCGTGAAGAGGGAGGATGCGCGGACCACCTCGAGCGCCTCGCCGAAGTCCAGGTGTTCGTTCTGGACATATTCGCGCAGCCGCTCCAGGCCGGTGAAGGCGGCATGCCCCTCGTTGCAGTGGTAGACCTGCGGAACGAGCCCGAGCGCGCGCAGGGCGCGGAGGCCGCCGATGCCCAGGAGCAGTTCCTGCTTCAGGCGGTTCTCCCAGTCGCCGCCATATAAATAATAGGTAACCTGACGGTCTTCCGGCAGGTTCGCCTCATAATCGGCGTCGAGCAGATACAGGTCGGTGCGGCCTACCGCCACCTTCCAGATACGGGCGGTAAGCGTCCGTCCGGGGAAGGCCACGCTGGTCGTCAGCCAGTTCCCCTGCGCGTCCAGCACGGGCTCCGCAGGGATCTTGGTGAAATCCTGCGCATCGTAGCGGGCCACCTGCTCCCCCTGTCCGGTCAGCACCTGGGTGAAATAGCCGTACCGGTACAGCAGGCCGACGGCCACCAGGTTGACGTTCATGTCGGAGGTCTCCTTGAGATAGTCGCCGGCCAGGATGCCCAGGCCGCCGGAATAGATTTTCAGCGACTTGTCCAAACCGTATTCCATGCAGAAATAGCCGGTCAAGGGCTCCTGGCGCTCGGCTTTCAGGGCCATGTAGCCGTCGAACCGCTTCATTACGGCATCGAGGGCGGTCAGGAAGGAAGCGTCCTTCGCCAATGCGTTGAAGCGCTTCAGGCTGACGGCGTCCAGCAGGGCCATCGGGTTGTGTCCGGTCTTGTACCAGATGTCGGGATCGATCGACTGGAAAAGACGCTTCGCATCTTCGTTCCAGCACCACCACAGGTTCTTGGACAAGGTCTCCAGTCCGGAGAGGGCCGCCGGAAGGTGACGGGTCACCATCACGCTCTTCCACGACGGGGTATGGTTTTCTTTGAGGAAGTAATCCATCGGTTTCTTTGTTTGCGTTTCTTTATGATAGCGTTCCCGTGCAGGCTGCGTCTTCTCGAGCGCAAGGGTGTACGCTTGTTGATAATACTGGATCTGATTCTGCCACAGGGCAATCTCGGACACTTCCCTGGCGGAGGCGCGGAAGCCTTCCGCTTCTCCTTCGGAGAGGCCGGCGATCTGCTCGACGCGGGCGGCCGCGGCCGCGACGACGGCGGGGTAGTCCGCATCCGACCGGTCGCAGACAGAGATGCCGGGCGCACCCTCCGGATAACGGGACTTCACCCAGAGTCCGAACCCGGACAGGCTGGTCGTCAGGGACGGCACCCGGAATGCCAGGCTCTCCAGGGGCGTATATCCCCAGGGCTCGTAGTACGACGGGAAAAGCGTCAGGTCCATGCCGGAGAGCAGGTCGTAATAAGGCATATTGAAAATGCCGTCCGATCCGTTCAGGTAGGAGGGGATGAAATACACTTTCACGCGGCTGCCCGGGGCATTCGTCAGGCAGGTTTCCCGGAGCCGGCGGGTGATGATGTCGCCTTCGGCATCCATCAGCACATGCGAGACCTGGGTGGCGCCGCCGTCCTTGTTCCCGGCCAGGCGGGCCGCCAGGGCACGGTCCGGGCCATGGTGTCCGGAAGGGATCAGGATGAATGCCTGGATGCTCCTTCCCGAGGGGTCGGCATCCCGGACGGCGGCCATGGCGTCGATGAAGACGTCGATGCCCTTGTTGCGGTATTCGTACCGGCCGCCGACCGCCACGAAGACGGCATCCCCGGGGACCGGTTCCCCGCCCATCGCCTCCGCGACGCGGGCCAGGTTCTCCCGGGCGCTCTTCCGGAGCGCCGCATACGCCTCATCCGTCGCCGGCGTGAAACTGTCCTCGAATCCGTTCGGCGTCACGACATCCACCTTCCTTCCCAGGAAACGGGCGCATTCCCGCGCCGTGATTCCGCTGACGGTCGTGAAGACGTCGGCGTGCGCGGCGGACGCCTTCTCAATCGAGTGCCGGGCGACGTTCCCGAACCGGCGGGCGAGTTCGTCCGCATCGAGCGTGTCCATCGCATCGTACAGGGGCAGGTTGTTGCCTGCGATGCAGCGCCCCATCACCGTGGCATGGGTCGTAAAGACCGTGGCCACGGGGAGAGCGGATTTCTTCAGGTACAGCAGGCCCGCGCCGGTCTGCCATTCGTGGAACTGGGCGACCACCTTGTCCGCCGGGTCCAGGTAGAACCGGCAGAAACTTTCGATGACCCGCCCGGCGGCGATCCCGAAGAGCACGTTCTCGCGGTAGTCCCAGTCGCCGGTGATGGAATCCACGCCAAAATCCACCCACAGGTCACCGAGGATCTCGTCCTGACGGGTCAGGAACTGCTTGAAATCCACAAGGATGGCGCGCGGGCGGCCCGGCACGTTCCAGCGTCCCGCCCGGACGCGGAGCCCTTCCGCGGCGGCCTGTTCCTTCCAGGCTCCGTACAGGTGGGGATCCTCCACGAAATCAGGCTGCTGGCCGGTGTCCATCCAGACATCGGGGCCGATCAGGATATGATGTTTGTTCAGTTGCGACTTGAGGTAGAGGGCCTTGGTGGCGACCACGGTGTAAATCCCGCCGATCTTGTTGCAGACTTCCCAACTGACCTCGAATAAATAATCTGGGGTTACGTTCTCCTTTGCTGTCATTGATTTGTCAAGCTTCACGCTTCAGCGCCACCGCATCGTCGATCCGGATGATGAAGTCGCTGAGCACGTTCATGTAATTGATGAATGCCTCGTAGGGGGAAGGGTAAGGATTGAAATACTTGTGGACTTCTCCGTCGGAGAAGAATTTCGTGCACATGTAGTACAGGTGGTCGCTCTCCTGCAGGTGGCCGAATTCGTTCCAGAGGATGGGGTCGCCCACCAGGGCGAGTTTTTCCGCCTGGCCGTAGAGCTTGTTGTAGGCTTCCTGCTGGAGTTCGTTGCCCAGCCAGGCCGTCACGTCGCGCTCCTCGTCCGCCCAGGACACGGGGTCCTGCACCTGGAGCGGGGCGATCGCCTTGTGCTTGCGGGCCACCTGGGCCGGGGTCAGGAACTCGAACGAGCCGTCCTCCAGGACCACGCCGGGCAGGTACCGCATGAAATCGAGGATGCCGGTCGACGCGCGCTGGTGCTCGCCGAAGGTCTCGTAATCCATGAAAAGGTTGATGACATCCCCTTCCGTCGCCTTCAGCCAGGAGAGATACTTCTCTCCCGTGAGCGGCCAGTCCTTCCAGCCCTTGTCGGAGAAGCGGAAGGCGATGTCGTCGCTCAGCGAATAGTTGCGCAGCAGGAGCTTGAGCTTCGGCTGGGCGGCGTCGCAGTAGACGTAGTCCGGACTCTTCCAGCCCAGGATGTGGCGCGCGCCTTCCGTGAGCATGGTCTTGAACCCGAGGTCGTAGACCAGCTTGCCGATGCCGTCGGAATAGATCAGCTCGGTGTTGCGGAACGTCACCGGACGGACGCCGAAGGTGTCTTCCATCAGCTTGGCATGCTTCTCCACCTGGTGGCGGAACTCACCGGGATGCGCGAGCGACGCGAGGGAATGGTAATAGGTCTCGCCCAGGAACTCCACCGCACCGGTGGCGGCGAGCCGGCGGAAACCGTCGATCACTTCCGGCGCATAGCGGTCGAACTGTTCCATCACGGAACCGGTGATGGAGAAAGCGACCTTGAACGCTCCCTTGTAACGCTGGATCAGGTCCAGCAGCAGTTCATTCATCGGAAGATAGCACCGGTCGGCGACCCGGCGCAGGATCGTCCGGTCGGCGAATCCGTCATAATAATGCGAATCTTTTCCGATGTCGAAAAACCGGTACTGGCGCAGCCGCGTGGGCTGGTGGACCTGGAAATACAGGCAGATACTTTTTTTCATCACTGATCTCCTTTAGATGAAACGACAGATTCATAGATATGCTTGAGCTTGGCCGTCGCCGCGTTCCATTTCAGGCGGTTGACCTCGTCGTATCCCTGCTTGACCGCGAACGCGGAGAGCGCGGGGTACGTCAGCAGCGCGTAAATGCAGTCGGCGATGGCGTCGACGTCCCAGAAATCCACCTTGAAGGCGTACTTGAGGACCTCGGCCGCGCCGGACTGGAAGGAAATGATCGAAGGGACGTTGGAGCGCATCGCCTCCAGCGGGGAAATGCCGAACGGTTCCGAGACGCTCGGCATGATGTAGACGTCCGACATGGCGAACATCTTCTGCACTTCCATCCCGCGCAGGAAGCCCGTGAAGTGGAAGCGGTCCGAGATGCCCAGCCGCGCGACGTGGCGGATGCAGCGGTTCATCATGTCGCCGCTGCCGGCCATCACGAAACGGACGCCGGAGGTCCGCTTGAGGACCTTGGCCGCCGCCTCGATGAAGTATTCGGGGCCCTTCTGGAAGGTGATGCGGCCCAGGAAGGTCACGATCTTGTCCCGGATGCCGCGGTCGACCTGCAGGTTCTCGCGGCCGCTGAAGTCGACGGCGTTGTGCACCGTGACCACCTTGGAGGGATCGATACCGTACTTGTTGACGACGATGCCGCGGGTGAGGTCGCTGACGGTAACCACGCGGTCGGCCTCCATCATGCCCCGCTTCTCGATGTCGAAGACGCGGGTGTCGATCTGGTCCTCCGTCCCCCGGTCGAAGGAGGTCGCGTGGACGTGCACCACCAGCGGCTTGCCCGTCAGCTCCTTGGCGGCGATGCCGGCCAGGTAGGTCAGCCAGTCGTGCGCGTGGATCACGTCGAACTCGTCGCGGTGCTCCATCGCGATCGTGCCGCCCACCATCGCATAGCGGGCGACTTCCTCCATCAGGTTGGAGCCGTACCGGCCGGAGAAACGGTATTTCTGGCCGATGTGCTTGGTGAAGGACTCCTGCTGGAGCCTCCGTTCCGCCTCGACCATCTCGTGGAACTCTCCGGGGTCCACGTAAGGAATCATGTTGGACCCGATCCGCACGAAGCGGACCTTGTCCAGAAACTCGTCCACGGAATGGCTGAACGACTCCACGGGCACGTCGCTGGCGGAGATGATCTTCGCCACGGAGCCGTCCTCGTCACCCGAGGCGGAGGGCATCACGAACAGGGTTTCCACCCCGTTGTACGCAAGCCCCTTGACGATGCCGTAGCAGGCCGTACCCAGGCCGCCGGCGATATGCGGGGGAAATTCCCAGCCGAACATCAACACTCTCATGCCTTGTCCTCCCGGTATTTTTCAATCAGATAACCGACCTGCAGCAGCGCCGAGGTGCTGAGCGCCGAAGAGATGGCGCCGTGCGCCTCGTGGGGCGGGTCGCCGTCGTACAGTTCGGAGAAAGCGCCCACGCCGTGCTTGCCCAGGTCCTCGAAGAACCCTTCCACGAGCCATTCCGCCTTTTTCCGGAACCCGGGGCCCTTGATGCGGAAACAGACGTCCACGTACGGGCCCAGCAGGAACGGCCGCGTGCAGCCGTTGTGGTAAGCCAGGTCGCGGTCGCGCTGGGTGCCTTCGTACACGCCCTTGTAATTCTCGTCGCGCGGAGAAAGGGTGCGGATGCCGCGCGCCGTCCGGAGTTCGCGGTCCACCGTGGCGAGAACCGCCTGCATCACCTCGGGCTCGAAGCAGACGAACGGGCAGGCGATGGCCAGCAGGCCGTTCGGACGGACCTCCAGATGCCGTCCCGCGCCGTCCACATAGTCGGCCAGGAGGCGGGAGCGCTCGTCCCAGAACGTCGACTGGAAGCTGTCTTCCACCAGCGTGCGGATGCGCGAGAAGGTCGCGATGAAATCCGCGTCCCGGCTCCGGACGGGCAGCCTGCCTTCCTGTTCGAGGGCGAAACGGACCGCATTGTACCAGAATGCGTTGGTCTCCACCTGGTAGCCGGCGCGCTCCGTCACCGGATGCCCGTCGGCGTAGGCGTTCATCCAGGAGAGGGCCCAGCCGTCGAGCTGCGCCCACAGCAGGCCGTTCGGATGCATGGTCACTTCCTGGCGCCGCCCGGGCAGGTAGCTGCGGAGCATCTCCCGGACCACGGCGCCGTATTTCTTCCAGACCGTCTTCGGGTCCGCCCCGAAGTCGATGTACTGCTGGAGCACGAGGGGGATGCACAGCGGGGCTTCCACCTGCGTGGTCCGCTGGTAGAGCCGGTCGGTATTGTCTTCGATCAGGTTGTCCAGGATCTCCTCGAACTCCGATCCGCCGCCGTCCGCGTAGAGCGTCAGGCCGGCGAGGGAGGAAAGGGTTTCGCGAAGCAGGCCCGTGTACAGCCAGGAGAAGCCGGCCGTAATCTGCTTCCGTCCGCCCCGGTACCGCTTGAGCGTGTCGGCGCAGCGCAGCAGCTGGGTACGGCCGTCAGTGATGACGCCGACCGCCGCGACGGCCGCGTCGAACCGGCGCTTGAGCCGGGAAGGGACCGCTTCTTCGGTTCCCGCGCAGAAGACGATGGCGTCTCCGGGACGCATGCGGGCCGTGAAGACGCCGGGGACGAAGAGGTCCTCCCGGCAGGCGAAACCGCGGCGCGCCTCGTCGGAGTACGTGATGTTCTTGTACCAGCAGGGGTCGTCGGTGTACGCCACTTCCTGGGTATTGTATTGCAGATACAGCGACGGGAAGCCGTCATACAGGCACCAGGCGCCGCCGCAGGGCACTTTCCGTCCTTCCGTCCGCGCCGCGGGGTTCTCCGCCGTCAGGGCGTGGATGTCGCGGAAGGCGAGGAAGGGCTTCATCAGCAGGTCGACCCGGCCGGGCGCCTGCAGGAGTTCGTACCGCACCATCACCCGGTCGGCGCCGGGGTCGAGCACGATGCGCTTGGAAAGGACGATCTCGCCGACGCGGTACACGATCTGCGGTACGGGATCCGCGTCGAAATCGATGATGTACTTGTGGCCGCGCGGATCGTAGATGTCGCCGTACCGGTGGATGCCGAGGTTGAACTGCTTGCCGTCCAGGACGATGCTCTCGTCCAGCGAAGACAGGAAGAGGTGCACCTGCCCGCCGAACGCGTCGACCGGGGCGGCCAGGAGGCCGTGGTACCGGCGCGTGTTGCAGCAGACGATGGACGTATTGCAGTAAGCGCCTCCCTTTCCCGTCAGCAGGATCTCCCGCTTCAGGGAATAGGAGAGGTTCACCAGTTCCGCCTTGTTGAATTTGATGAACGCCATATCCTTGGTCAACTAATGGTCAACAAAATTTTTGTCAAAATAGTAAAAAATCGGAATCGTTGTATCAAAAACGGTTACAATTCTTTCTTTTCCAGGTGGAGGACCAGCGCGCAGCGGCTGGGCAGGTAGAGCCGCAGCAGGCCGTCCGGCGCATCGTGCCGCGCATCCGCCGCCAGCCGGCCGAAACCGCCGAAAACGGGGTCGTCGGAATCCAGCACCTTGGCGTAGGTCCCCGCCGGCACTTCGAACGCTTCGTCCGTAAACGAGGCGTCCGGATGGAAATTCAGTGCAAAGATAAGGTCTTTTCTCCTGAAAACGAGCAATTTCTTTTCCTCGTCGCAGCGAACCTGCACCGGAGGGGCGCTGAAGAGGTTCCAGCGGCGGGCCAGCCGGACCATGGCACGGTCGAAGGCCTGCAGCCCCCGGTAGCGGAGCGCCGGGTCGTCGGCGAGCGACCACAACCGCCGCGCGTGGGCGAAGCTCCAGCCGTTCCCCTCCCGCGGGAAATCGATCCATTCCGGGTGACCGAACTCGTTGCCCATGAAATTCAGGTAGCCGTCGCCGGCCGTCGCCAGCGTCACGAGCCGGATCAGCTTGTGCAGGGCGATGCCCCGGTCCACGACCGGATCGCGGGAGCCGAGGTCCATCTCGTCGTACATCGCCTTGTCCAGCAGGCGGAAAAGCAGGGTCTTGTCGCCCACCAGCGCCTGGTCGTGGCACTCGGCGTAGCCGACCGTCTTCTCGTCCGACCGCTTGTTGGTCAGTTCATACCACATCTCGCCGGGGCTCCACGTCTCGTCGGGGCGTTCCTTGATCCATTTGATCCAGCAGTCCGCCACGCCCATCGAGAGGCGGAATCCGAAACCGACGCCGCCCGCGGCGGCCGGCGCCGCCAGGCCGGGCATTCCGCTCACATCCTCCGCGATGGTCACGGCCAGCGGGTCCACCTGGCGGATCAGCCGGTTCGCCAGCCCCAGGTAGGTGACGGCGTTCTCATCCACCCCGCCGTCGAAATAGACGTCGTAGCCGGAGAAGTCGCGCCCCAGGCCGTGGTCCCAGTAGAGCATGCTGGTCACCCCGTCGAAACGGAACCCGTCCAAGTGATACTCCTCCAGCCAGAACTTGCAGCAGGAGAGCAGGAAACGGATTACCTCCGGCTTGCCGTAGTCGAAGCAGCGCGAGCCCCAGGCGGGATGATGTCCCTGCGGCCCGGGGTAGAAGTAGAGGTCGTCCCGGCCGTCGAAGCGGCTGAGTCCCTCGCTCTCGTTGTCCACGCTGTGCGACTGGACCATGTCCATCACCACGGCGATGCCCGCCCCGTGCGCGGCGTCGACCAGCCGCTTGAACTGCTCCGGGGTCCCGAAACGCGAACTCAGGGCGAAGAAATTCGACACCTGGTAGCCGAAGGAGCCGTAGTACGGATGTTCCTGCAGGGCCATGATCTGCAGGGTGTCGTAGCCGAGCGCCTTCACGCGCGGGAGGACTTCTTCGCGGAACGAGTCGAACGTGGCCACCTCCGGGCGTTCGGAACTCATGCCGACATGGCATTCGTACACCAGCGGATGCGGCCGCGAAAGGCGCTTCCCGCCGGGTGTCCCGTCCCCGCTCCACGGATGCGTCCACCGGTAGGCGACCGGGGGTTCCCACACCTGGGCGCAGAAGACCTTCGTGTCCGGGTCCTGCACCAGGCGCGTACAATAGGCGGGAATCCGCTCCCCGCCCCCGCCGGGCCACTCGATGTAGAGCTTGTACAGGTCGCCGTGTCCGAGGAAGAGCCCGTCGAGATACAGCTCCCAGTTGCCGCCCCCCACCGGCGACAGCGCGTAGGAAGGGGACCGGTGCCAGTTGTTGAAGTCGCCCACCAGGAAGATGCGCGTGGCGTTCGGGGCCCATTCACGGATCACCCAGCCGCCCGAAGGCGTCCGGTGCAGGCCGTAGTACAGATGGTTGTTGATGCTGTCGCGCAGCGTCCGGCCGCCGCTCTGGGCGATGATGGCGCGCTGCGCCGCGTCGATGCGTGCGCACCGGGCCTCGACGGCGTCCTTGAAGGGCGCCAGCCAGGGATCGGTTTCGTAAATCTTCTTCATGGTCGTGTACTCTTATTCCGGAAGGTCCTCCCGCCGCAGGAAATCCGCGCGGAGATGCCGCGTGGAACCGTCGGCGAAACGCACCCGGAAGGTGCTGCCCTCCTTGTTCGTCCCCACCACCGTACCGGTGCCGAAGACATCGTGGACGACGGTGTCGCCTTCCTGGAACGGGCTGAAATACGCGGCCCGCTCCGCGGCGAACGGATCTCCGTCCGAAGCGTCCACCCGGCTGCCCCAGCTTTCTTCGTCGAGGACATGCCGCATGTTCTCCGTGCCGCGCCAGAGGCTCTCGGGCATCACCCCTTCGGTGACGAACATGTCGCGCCGGATCTCGGCCAGGAAACGCGAAGGGTACTTGCTCATCTTCGTGGACACGTTGTATCCTTCCGATTCGGTGAGGAACAGGGCGCGCTGCGCGCGGGTCACCGCGACATACATCAGCCGCCGTTCCTCCTCCTCGCCGTTCTTCTTGTATTCGCGGATCGTCCGCATGCTCGGGAAGACCCCTTCGCTCAGGCCGACGACGAACACGTACGGGAACTCCAGCCCCTTGGCCTGATGGACCGTCATCAGCTTGACGGTCGGCGTGTCCTTCCGGTAGTCCTGGTTGGTGTAGAGGGCGATGTCCTGCAGATAGTCCGACAGCCGCACGTCCTCCTCGCCGTGGGACGTCTCGTAGAAACGGACGCTCCGCAGCAGTTCGTCCACGTTCTCGAGCCGCTCCTCGTCCTGGTCCTCGCGCAGGGCGCGCTTCAGGCCGCTCCGCTCCAGCAGGAAGTTCAGCAGGTCGGAGACGGTCGACTCCGGGACGGCCGCGCACGCGTCTTCGACCAGCCGGACGAAGTCTTCCGCCCCGGTCCGGGCCGCCCCGCCCTCCGCCACACAGGCCTTCAGGACGTCGAACAGGGGAAGTCCCTGGCGTTCAGCGCGTTCCTTCAGGCCGTCCAGGAACTTCTTCCCGATCTTCCGCGAAGGGACGTTGACGATCCGTTCGAAGGAGACGTCGTCGCCGGTGTCGTTCACCAGCCGCAGGTAGCTGAGGGCGTCCTTGATCTCCTTCCGTTCGAAGAAGCGGGTCCCGCCCCAGATCGTATAGGGGACCTTGGCGTCCAGCAGCGCCTGCTCCAGGGCGCGCGACAGGTACGAGGCCCGGTAGAGGACGGCCGCGTCGCCGGGAGCGGCGCCGCCCTCGAGCAGGAGGCGGATCTGCGCGGCGACCCAGGCCATCTCCTCCGTCTCGTTCTTCCCGTGGTAGTGGATGACGGCCTTCCCTTCGGCGCTGCGCGTGAAGAGGTTCTTCGGGATCCGGTTCCGGTTGTGCGAAATGACGGAATTGGCCACGTCCAGGATCTTCGGCGTGGACCGGTAGTTCTCGTCCAGGACCACGTCCTGGTCGGAGGCGAACTGCGTGAACCGTTCCGGGCGGGCGCCGCGCCACTCGTAGATCGCCTGGTCGGGGTCGCCCACCACGAAGAGGTTGCCGTGGCCGGCCGCCAGCTTCTCCACGATCTGCCAGTTGTCGGCGTTGCAGTCCTGCGCCTCGTCCACCATGATGTAGTTGAGCTGCTCCTGCCACCAGGTCCGGGCGTCCTCGAAATGGTCGAGGATGTAGTTCGCCACGCGCTCCAGGTCGTCGAAGTCGAGGGCGTAGTGCTTCATCTGCCGGTGGATGTAGCAGGCGACGGGCGAGGAGAGCATCCCCTCCGTCCATTTCACGCCGGGCAGCATGTAGGTGGTGATGTAGTCGTCCATCGCCTTGGCGGCGCTCACCTGCCCCAGGAAGTCCTTCACCGTCTTCTCGGTCCGCTTGATGCCCAGTTCCTCCATGCAGGCGCGGGCATAGGCGCGGGCGTCGTCCTCGTCCAGGATCGTGAACGTCTTCGGGAAGCCGATCCGGTGGATGTCACGCCGGAGCAGCTTCACGCAGAAGCCGTCGATCGTGCAGACGAAGTCGTTGTAGTCGCCGCTGTGGACCATCCGCGCGATGCGCGAGCGCATCTCGGCGGCGGCCTTGTTGGTGAATGTCAGGCAGAGGATGTTCGCGGGATCGATGCCCAGCACGTTCACCAGGTAGGCATACCGGTAGGTCAGCGCCTTGGTCTTGCCCGTCCCCGCGCCGGCGATCACGCGCACCCGGCCTTCCGTCGCGGTGACGGCGGCCGCCTGTCGGGCGTTCAGTTCCTGTAATCGGTCCCATTTCATACGGACTCCTAATATAAGAAAAAAAACGGAATTGTGAAAAAGAGGAAAAGTCCGTACATTTGCAGGATTGTACTTCGTACGGACCGATGAAAGGATTGCTGAAAAGATCTGCCTTCCCGCTCGCCGTCGTCTGCGCATTCGCGCTGCAGACGGTGGGGATGGACCTGCGCCGGAACGTCCCGCCGCGGACGCAGGCCGCCGTCCGTCCGGACACGATCATCTACCAGAATCCGTTCGGCCGCGTCCGTCACGACCAGGAGGACACCGCCTCCTTCCTGCTGCAGCCTCTGGACACGGCGCCCCGCCTGACGGCGCGCGACACCATCCAGGCGCCCGATTCGCTGCGCGAGACGGATCCCTTCCGCTACAAATACTATGTCGCGACGTTCGACTCGCTGACGCACCGGATCGTCGTCGATTCGCTGCGCCACGCCGGCGACTCGGTCGACTGGCCCGCGCTGGACTCGATCTACTACGCCGACTCGGCAGCCCGCGCGAAAGCGGCCTTCGAAGCCTGGTACGCCGGCCTGGACAAGGCGGGCCGGAAGAAGTATCACCAGGAGGTCAAGGAGAAGGCGAAGAAACGCATCGCCGACAGCCTCCAGGTGATCCGGGACAGCGTCCAGTCGGTCCGCGACAGCATCCGGCAGAACACCCCGCGCATCCTGGAGACGTTCGCGCTCGAAGACTCGATGCAGTACCAGCGGATCATCCAGTGGACCCACGAACGGGAGCTGCAGAAGATGGACGTGCAGATTCCGGACACGTCCTACAACTACCGCTTCCACGACTATCCGTTCCGCCGGCGCGACGTGAACGCCACCTGGCTGGGCGTGCCCGGCTCGGCCCTGCAGACGTATGACTTCCTGAAGCGCGGGAGCGAGAACGGCGTCTCGTTCTACACGCCGTACGAATCCTGGACCTATTCGCCTTCCTCCCTGCCGCTGTACAACACCAAGACCCCGTACACGGAACTCGCCTACTTCGGGACCCTCTTCGCGAAGCCGCAGAAGGAGAGTGACAACCTGCATATCCTGACGACCCAGAACCTCTGGCCGGAATTCAACTTCACCCTCTCGTACGACCGCTTCGGCGGCGGCGGGATGATGGAGAACGAAGAGACGACGAACAAGACCTTCGTCGCCTCCGCCAACTACCTGGGCAAGAACTACCTGATGCACTTCGGGTACATTTACAACATGGTCCGTCAGGGCGAGAACGGCGGCGTGTCCGACCTGACGATGGTGCGGGACACCACCCTCGACGCCCGCGACTATCCGGTCTACCTGTCCGACGCCTCCACCCAGATCAAGAAGAACACCTTCTTCCTCGACCAGCAGGTCCGGCTGCCGCTCACCTTCCTGCTGCCTGCCGGCCGGTTCGAGGAGGAACGCGCGGCGGAACAGGCGCAGCTGGACAGCCTGCGGAAGAATCCCAAGGCGGCCGCCCGGGTCAAGAAACTGGAGGCCGAGATCGCCGAACGGGAGAAGGAGCGCGCGGCGAAGGATTCCGCATCCCTCGCCCACCTGCCCGCCGTCTTCGTCGGGCACAGCTCCGAGTTCTCCGTGTTCCGGCGGCTGTACGAAGACACGGTCACGCCGCAGAACGCGCCCGCCGCGGAGCTGCTGGGCGGCCGCTTCTATTACAACAGCGCCGGCACCGCCGACTCGCTGCGGGTCGCCAAGCTGGAGAACCGGCTGTTCGTCAAGCTGAAACCGTGGGCGGACGACGCGATCGTCTCCCGCGTGGGCGGCGGCGTGGGCAACCGGATCCTCACCTACTTCGACTTCGACCCGACCTTCCTGCACGCCGACACGCGGACGGTCTGGAACTCCGCCTTCGTCTACGGCGGCGCCGAAGGCTCGCTGCGCAAATACTTCCACTGGGACGCCCTGGGCGAATACACGTTCCTCGGCGACCAGGCGAACGACCTCCGCCTGAGCGCGAACGCCCGCGTCAACCTCTATCCCTTCCGGAAGCACCGGACCAGCCCGGTCCGGCTCGACCTGCACTTCAAGACGAGCCTGCTGGAACCGGACCACTACCAGCAGCATTTCCATACCAACCATTACCGTTGGGACAACGACTTCGGCAAGATCTCCGACACGCGCCTGCAGGCCTCCCTGTCGGTTCCGCACTGGAATGTCGCCGTCGAGGGCGGATACGCCCTGCTGAGCGGGAACCTGTACTACGGCGCCGACGGGATCATCCGCCAGAACGGCAGGCCGATGAGCATCGCCTCGCTCTCCCTGATGAAGAATTTCACCCTGCTCCGCGTCCTGCACCTGGACCACCGGATCCTGCTGCAGGCGACCTCCGACCAGCAGGTCATCCCCGTTCCCGACGCGGCGGCCGCCCTGCGCTACTACCTGCAGTTCAACGTCAAGAAGAACGCCATGCAGATGCAGATCGGCGCCCATGCGTGGTGCAACACCGCCTATTACTCCCCGGCCTGGAACCCGGCCGTCGGCGCCTTCGTGAACCAGCAGGAAGAAACGTACTACAACGGCCCGGTGATCGACGCCTTCGTCAACATCCAGTGGAAACGCGCCTGCATCTTCGTCAAGATGGAGAACGTCGGACAAGGCTGGCCGGTCGACAAGAAAGACTACTTCTCCGCGCACCGCCACATCGGCACCCAGCGCGCCCTCAAACTCGGCCTTTACTGGCCGTTCTACAAGCAGCCCAACGCCAACAATGCGGTCAAGGCAGGCGGCGGGCTTTCCGGCGGCGGCCGCGGCAGCGGTCCCCGCAGCGGCGGATCCCGCGGCATGGGCGGTAATTTCGGCGGCTTCTGATGAAGACCTGCGCCAGATACCTGGTCAAGGCGGCGGTCGGCGCCGTCCTCCTGGCCGCTATGCCGCTGTCCGTCCAGAAGAAGGGCGAAGAGGGAGACTGGTATCCGTTCAAAGACAAGGAGATACGCTGCCTGATCCATCCCGGCAGCGCAGACTACCTGTCCGACGGTTTCAAGACCGGTTTCAGTTACGAGGTGCTCGTCCGGTTCGCCCGCGGCCAGTACGGAGAGCCCGACATCCATATCGAAAAGGACCTGGATTCCGCTTTCGCGGCCCTGCTGCGTGACAGTGCGGACATCGTGGTCCTGCACCCGGTCGGGACGGAAGCCGATTCGCTTGCCGAAGGGCTGGCCGCCATCCCCTTCGGGGAAGACTTCCGCTGGGTCGTCAAGCGGGAAAAGGAAGAAGTGCGCGCCGTCCAGCGCTGGCTCGACGGCTTCGGGCAGACGGCCGCGTACGACTCGCTCATGCACCGTTTCTTCCAGGGCTACAACCCCTACCGGAAGACGCCGCGGGACGAGAAACTCATCAGCCCGTACGACGACCTCCTGAAAAAATACGCGCCCGTCTCCGGCTGGGACTGGAAACTGCTCGCCGCCGTCATGTGGCAGGAATCGAAGTTCCGGATCCAGGCCGTATCGCCGCGGGGCGCGGGCGGGCTGATGCAGTTCATGCCGCGCACCGCACGCCGCTACGGGATCCGGAACATCCTCGACCCGGAGGAGAGCATCCGGGCCGGCGCCAAGTTCCTCGCCCGGCTGCAGGGACTCTTCCGCCCCTACGCCGCCGATGAGGAAGAGCTCGTCAAGTTCGCGCTGGCGGCCTACAATGCGGGCGAAGGCCGTTTCCTGGGCTGCATCAAAGCGGCGCAGGCGCACGGTTTCGGATCGGACACCTGGGACAAGCTGAGCCTCTTCCTCGAGCAGGCCGGGCAGGACAGCCTGCTCCTGCTGCCCGTCGTCCGCGACTCCACCCTCTTCGACGATGAAGAGGACGTCCCGCGCACGAACTACCTCGGCGCGGAAACGGTGGCGTATGTCGGCGCCATCCTCGCCCGGTACGACGTCTTCCGCGGCGTGGCGCCGCCCATTCCCCTTCCCGAGGACTTGCCGGAAGAGATGCTGGAAGCCGCCGACACCCTACTGGGCCCGGACGGTACGGGCGGGATCGACCTTGGAGATGAAAAGACAGGGGATGAGGAGGAGCAGCAGGATGACGGCGAAGGAGACGACGTCGGCAACGAGGATCCTGGGGAGGTTGACGTGGACCGGGACGAATGAGATGAAGTAATTCACCGGATTGAGTTTCAGCAGGTGCGTCGTTCCCTGGACGGCGCAGAACAGCAGCGCCAGCCCGTTCCCCCACGCCATGCCCGTCAGCACCGTCCGCGCGGCGACCCGCAGGAAGACCTTCGCGATGCTGCGGTCCGTCATGCCCATCGACTTGAGCGTCCCGATGGTGGAAATGTGCCGGAAGAGCATGATCAGCAGGCCGGAAATCATGTTGAAGCCGGCGACCACCGTCATCAGGAGCAGGATGAACACCACATTGAAATCGATCAGCGTCAGCCAGTCGAAGATCTGCGGATACAGCCGCATCACGGACTGGGCCATCATCGGCGTCGCGTCGAATTCGGAACGGCCGAGCAGGACGGCGCTGACCTTGGCCGACGCCTCCTGCACCCGGGAAGGCGAGCGGAAAGGCGGCCGCAGGGCCACTTCCAGCGCGGAGGCTTCCCGCTCCGCCCAGCCGCACAGGCGGCGCAGGTCGGCGATGTCGCACAGGACGACCGGCGTATCCGAGCCGTCCATCACCTCTTCATAGATTTCCTCCACCGTGAAATTGCGCACCTTCACCTTCTCCCCCACGAAATAGGCGGTGAGCCGGTCGCCGGCGGCATAGCCCAGCAGGTCGCGCAGACGGGTCGGGATGCGCACGCCCAGGCGGGACGAGTCGGACAGCGCGCGCTGCACGGGCACGCCCTTGAAGAGGACGCCGTGGATCTGGTCGCCGTTCTTCACGATGCCGGCCCGGTAGATGACCGGGGTGACCCGGTCGACTTCGGGCAGGGACGACAACGCGTCCGTCACGTCCGCGGAATAATCCACGGATGCGTCTTCCCCGAAGATGTTCATGTTCGAAGGCGACACGCGGATGTCGCCGGTCAGTGACGAGATGCCGTCCCGGATCTCCTCGCGGAAACCGGAGGAGACCGAGACGGACAAAATCATCACGAAGAAGGATACGGCGATGGAAACCGCCGCGATATTTCCTCCGAAACGCAGACGCCGGGCTATGAAGCGGGACGCATCCACGCCGGAAGCGCTACCAGATATGGACCCGTTCGGCCTCGGGACGCCACATCGGATCGCCCTCCTTGATACCGAAGGCGTCGAAGAAGGATCCGAAGTTCCGCAGGGAGACATTGACCCGGTTCTCGGCCAGCGAGTGCGGATCCATGTTCGTCAGGCGCGCCTTCTCCTGGTCGGTGATGTTCTGGGCCCAGATGGCGCCGTAGGAGAGGTAGAAGCGCTGTTCGGGCGTGAAGCCGTCGATCAGCGGAACATCCTTGCCGGCGATCGCGTTCTGCATGGCGGAGAAAGCGATGCTCAGGCCGCCGTGGTCGCCGATGTTCTCGCCGAGCGTGTAGCGGCCGTTGGCATGCACGCCAGGCAGGACCTCGATGGCCTCGAACTGCGCCGCGAGACGGTCGCCGAGGGCGTCGAACTTGGCCTTGTCGGC
>JAEEGL016358172.1_pt1 | contig 21091 bp, 19 predicted proteins | sample 9134231 | NCBI WGS metagenome assembly JAEEGL01 (sample SAMN16246548, study PRJNA631951) | gut metagenome | biome: gut microbiome; feature: rumen; material: fiber-attached | host: Bos | place: Iran: Karaj | collected 2018-10 | reverse complement strand
TGGCAAAGGCTGCCGCGTGTGGGACGAAAACGATACTGAATATCTCGATTTGTACGGCGGTCATGCTGTGATTTCCGTCGGACATTCGCACCCTAAATACATAAAATCGATAACCGACCAACTCAACAAGATTGGCTTCTATTCCAACTCGGTTATCAATCCGTTGCAAACCACATTGGCGCACAAGATTGGCAAACTCAGCGGCTATAACGATTATTCGCTTTTTTTGATTAATTCAGGTGCCGAAGCCAACGAAAATGCTCTGAAACTTGCCTCGTTTCACACGAAACGCGACAAAGTGGTAGCCTTCAAACGTAGTTTCCATGGCCGTACTTCTGGCGCTGTGGCTGTAACAGACAATCCTAAGATTGTTTCGCCTTTCAACGCCGTTCACAAAGTTCAGTTTGCCGAGCTCAACAACATAGCATCGGTCGAGGCATTGCTAAAAGCAGGCGATGTAGCTGCCGTTATAATTGAAGGCATTCAAGGTTGCGGCGGCATACATATACCTACGCCACAATTCATGCAGGATTTGCGTGCAGTATGCGATAAATATGGCACTGTACTTATTCTCGATGAGATTCAGTCGGGTTATGGACGTAGTGGAAAATTCTTCGCACATCAATATTCAGGAATAAAGCCAGACATCATTACGATGGCTAAGGGCATAGCCAACGGATTTCCTGTCGGTGGCATACTTATAGCTCCAAAATTTGAAGCTGTTAAGGGCATGCTCGGTACGACGTTTGGCGGCAATTATCTTGGTATGGCAGCCGCAATAGCAGTGGCCGACATATTTGAAGAGGAACACCTTGTAGAAAATGCAGCTAAGGTTGGTAAATATTTGTTGGAGAATATACCATCGTCGCCACGCATAAAAGAGGTACGCGGTGAGGGCTTGATGATAGGCATAGAGTTCAACGAGCCAATGACCGAGATACGCAAGAAATTGCTCTACGAAAAGCACATATTTACAGGCGTAGCAGGTCAGAATATGATACGCTTGCTGCCACCATTGTGCTTGACAATTGAAGAGTGCGACGAATTTATAGCTGCATTCAAAGAGGTGTTGAAATAATTGGTAATGATGATGTTATCGCAAAAGAAAATAGCCATCATCGGTGGTGGCAATATGGGTGGCGCAATTGCCAAAGGTTTGATAGCTTCGGGCAATATAGCGGCAAGCAACATAACAGTAACGCGCCATAAAGTTGAACTTTTGTCGGCTTTTGCAGACAAAGGCGTCAATGTGACGAGCGACAACAATGCTGCGGTGGCCAATGCCGACATTGTGATTTTTGCAGTAAAACCTTGGCTCATAGCCGATGTTATTGCTGACGTAAAATCCAATATTAAGCCGCAAACGCTTGTAGTTTCGGTGGCTTCGGGTGTCTCTTTGGCGCAGCTTTCCGATATGGTAGGTAGAACGAAGAGTATTGTTCGTGTAATGCCAAACACAGCTGCGGAAGTTGGCGAATCGGTAACTGCTGTTTGTCTACAAAACACAACGCACGACGAGCAGCAACTTGTTGAAGATATTTTTCGTCCGATGGGTCTTACTATTGTCACCGATGAGGCTCACATGGCTGCTATTACGGCGCTTGCATCATGCGGCATAGCTCATGCATTGCGATTCATCAGAGCCATGATGGAGTCGGGCATCGAGATGGGGTTGACCTCGCGTCAATCTGCCGATATTGCTGCTCAAACAGCTAAAGGTGCAGCTGAACTTATCTTGAAAAACCAAAGTCACCCTGAAGTTGAGGTCGATAAAGTATGTACGCCTGGTGGTGTTACCATTACGGGTATCAATGCGCTTGAGCATGCTGGCTTCTCCTCGGCTGTGATAAAAGGCATTTTGGCTTCGTATAATAAAATCATAGGTAAGTAATTGTAAAAAACTATACATAACGTGCGCATAACAATAAAAGTAGGTTCGAATGTATTGACGAGGCCTGACGGAACGCTCAATGTGGAGCGAATGGAGCATTTAGTGGCCGAAATAGCCGAATTGCACAAAGCAGGTCACAAGGTGATTTTTGTTTCGTCGGGAGCTATGGCGGCTGGTCGCACGTTGGTGAAAAACTATAGTCACCTTGAGCCTGTGGCTCAACGACAATTGCTTTCGAGCATCGGTCAGGTGAAACTCATCGACCAATACAAGCGTATTTTCGATTGTCACAATATTTTTATCGGTCAGATTCTCGTCACGAAGCAAGATTTCCGCACGCGCGAGCACTATCTGAATATGAAGAGTTGCATACATACGTTGTGGGAAAATGGTGTTATTCCTGTTGTGAACGAGAACGATGCAATTTCTGTCACGGGCTTGATGTTCACCGACAACGACGAACTCTCAGGCCTCATGGCTTCGATGATGGATTGCGATAAACTATTCATACTTAGTAATGTAGATGGCATTTTCGATGGTAACCCAGCCGACGAAGGCACGAAAGTGATTCGCGAAATTGGTTGTCGTCAGAATGTAAGTAAGTATATGCAAGTGTCGAAGTCGAGCTTCGGACGCGGCGGAATGCAAACAAAATGTCATTCTGCTCAAAAAACCGCCGCTTCGGGCATCGATGTATATATTGCGAATGGCACGCGCGAGGGCGTAATTACAAGTCTTGCCAATAGCGACGACTCATTTGTATGTACGCACTTCATTGCGGGAGAGCGCATTCCGGCGGTGAAGAAGTGGATTGCATACAGCGAAGGCTTCACAAAGGCCGAAGTGGTTGTAAATGAAGGCGCTAAGAATGCGTTGCTCTCACACAAGAAGGCTGCAAGTTTGCTCTTTTCGGGCATAGTTACGATTCTCGGCGAGTTCAAAGCCAAAGATTTGCTCACCATTCGCGACGAAGCAGGCACGTACATTGGTGTTGGTTGTAGCACTATGGATTCCGACAAAGCCCGTGCGCATGTCGGAGCACACAATCTTAAACCTCTCATCCACTACGATTATCTGTATATAGATAACGACTTGATATAACGACAATTACGCTTTCCGAACACAGATTCAACGGATTGAACTATTTACACAGATAAACAAAGCCGCTTTATCTGTGTCATTTGTGTTCCACCTGCGCGAGACTATACGAATTGACATTGTTCAATTTGTGTATAATTTGTGAAAAATTGAGATATTTGCAGACACAAAAAACAATCGATATGGAAGAGACGAAGCAGCAATTTGAGGCCGTGAAGCAGGCAGCGCGTCAGATGATGGTTGTCACAGATAAGAGCGCCAAGATTCTGAACGATATTGCCGATGCACTTGTTAGCAACGCGAAGCAAATCGTTGAAGCTAACGCGCTCGACCTCAACCGAATGGATAAGGCGAATCCCAACTATGATCGTCTTATGCTCACCGAGGAACGTATCGCGGGCATTGCTGCCGACACGCGCAATGTGGCTTCGCTGCCGACACCAATTGGCGAACTAATAGAGAGCCGCAAACTTCCTAATGGACTGAAACTTAGCAAAGTTCGAGTTCCGCTTGGCGTTGTGGGCGTCATCTACGAGGCTCGTCCCAATGTCACCGTCGATGTGGTTGCACTCTGCCTTCGCTCGGGCAACGCCGTTGTGCTCAAAGGCGGTTCAGATGCACGCGAGAGCAACACCATCCTCGTAAATATTATGAAAGATGTGCTACGCGCCAACGAGGTCAATCCAGATGTAATTCAACTTCTGCCGCACAACCACGAAGCTGCTGCCGACCTTATGGCTGCCGTGGGTTATATCGATGTGCTTATACCGCGCGGCTCGCAAAATCTCATTCGCAGCGTGCGCGAACAAGCCAAAGTGCCTACCATCGAGACGGGCGCTGGCGTTGTGCATACTTATTTCGATGCTTCGGGTGCGCTGAAGATTGGTCGCGATGTAATTACTAATGCCAAGACACGCCGCGTGAGCGTTTGCAATGCGCTCGACTGCGCCATAATACACTCGTCGCGCCTCAACGATTTGCCCGAACTCCTCAAAATCTGCGGCGAGAAGGGCGTCGAAGTCTTTGCCGACGATCGTGCATACGCTGCCCTTGATGGTAAATATGCGGCGCCACTGCATCACGCTCAACCAGAGGACTTTGGGCGCGAATTTCTATCTATGAAGATGGCTGTGAAAACTGTCGATTCTCTTGATGAGGCTCTCGACCATATATATACGTACGGCTTGAAGCACTCCGAAGCCATAATTACCGAAAGCGGCGAGGCTGCCGCACGTTTTCTCAACGAAGTCGATGCCGCGTGTGTGTACGTAAATACTAGCACAGCCTTCACCGATGGCGCTCAGTTTGGGCTCGGCGCAGAAATTGGCATATCTACGCAAAAACTCCATGCACGCGGTCCTATGGCTCTTCGCGAACTTACCAGCTACAAATGGCAAGTTATTGGCAACGGGCAAACAAGATCCTGATTTATAAATAGTTACAATAAAATATACATAGTGAATACAGACAAACCCATCACTGCAATTCTTCGCATTCAGGCTTCCGACCAAAAGGGCTTGATTGCACGAGTGACAGATTTCATTCAGCGTAACAATGGCAACATCGTTGCGCTCGACCAATATACCGATACTTTCGAAAAGCAATTTTTCATGCGTGTGGAGTGGGAAGTGGAAGGCTTTGCCATTGAGCGCGACCAGATTGGTCCTGCTTTTCAGTACGCCATAGCTACGCCGTGCCACATGGATTGGGAGCTCGACTTCAGCGACCAACGCCTACGTATGTGCATCATGGTGAGCAAACTTTCGCACTGTCTCTACGACCTTTTGGCGCGTTATCATGGCGGCGAACTCGATGTCGACATTCCGCTTATCATTGGCAACCACGAAGAGATGGCATCGGTGGCAGCTCAATTTGGCATACCGTTCGAACTGATAAAAATAACCAAGGAGAACAAAGCCGAGATGGAGGCACGCCAGATGCAGTTGATGGCCGACAACAAGATCGATTTCATCGTGTTGGCGCGTTATATGCAGATTCTCTCGAACGATTTCATTCGTGCATATCCGAATAAAATCATCAATATTCACCACTCCACACTGCCCGCATTTGTTGGCGCAAAGCCTTATCATCAGGCGTATGCACGCGGTGTGAAACTCATTGGCGCAACGAGCCACTACGTCACCGAAGAACTCGACGCTGGCCCAATTATCGACCAAGATATTATCCGCGTCACGCACCACGACACGCCTTTCACCATGATTCAGAAGGGTAAAGATGTGGAGAAGATTGTACTTTCGCGTGCTGTAGAGGCGCATATCGCTCGCAAAACGCTTGTCTACAAGAATAAAACGGTGATATTCAACTAATTGATGAAAATTGTAATTATAAAATATAACGCTGGTAATATTCGCTCGGTGGCAAATGCCGTAGCGCGCCTTGGCTACGAAGCCGAAATTACCGACGACGAAGCTAAAATTCGTGCTGCCGATCGCGTCATTTTTCCCGGCGTGGGCGAGGCTGGCACTACTATGAAGTATTTGCGCGAGCACGGCCTCGACAAACTGATTTGCAGCCTCACGCAGCCTATTCTCGGCATTTGCCTCGGTATGCAACTCATGTGCAGCCATTCCGAGGAGGGCGATACGGATTGCCTTGGCATCTTCGACGTGCCTGTGAAGCGTTTCCAGCTACCACAACACAATCCGAACAATCTGAAGATTCCGCAGATGGGCTGGAACGTAATCGAGAATTGCAAAGCGCCGCTCTTCACCTCGGCCGAGAACAATCAGTATGTATATTTCGTGCATAGCTATTATGCACCACTTTGCGACTATACAGCAGCCGAAACGGAGCATATCATTCGCTATTCGTCGGCACTCCACCGCGATAATTTCTACGCCACACAGTTCCACCCCGAAAAGAGTGGCGACGTAGGCGAGCGCATTTTGTCGAACTTCCTAAATATGTAGTATTTATGGATATTATTCCAGCAATAGATATGATTGGCGGCAAGTGCGTGCGCCTTAGCAAAGGCGACTACGACACCAAGAAAGTCTACAACGAAGACCCTGTTGAGGTTGCCAAGATGTTCGAAGATGGCGGCATTCGTCGCCTTCACCTCGTCGACCTCGATGGCGCTAAGGCTGGTCATATTGTTAATTATAAACGCCTTGAGCAGATCGCCACGCAGACAAATCTCGTGGTGGATTTTGGCGGCGGGCTGAAAACCACTAAAGACCTCGAAATAGCATTCGAGTGTGGTGCTCAGATGGTTACAGGTGGTAGCATCGCTGTGAAGAATCCCGATGAGTTTCTCGGCTGGCTCGGTAAATATGGCAGCGAGCGCATTATACTTGGTGCCGATGCTAATGATGGTAAAATAGCCGTAACGGGCTGGCAAGAAGGCACCAACCAAGAACTTTTGCCGTTCATTCAAGACTATTACGCCAAGGGCATTCGCAAAGTCATCTGCACCGACATAAGTAAAGATGGTATGCTGCAAGGCCCGTCGGTAACGCTCTATAAGCAGATTCTTGCAGCAATTCCCGACTTGTATCTCGTTGCAAGCGGCGGCGTAAGTTCTATGACCGATTTGGACGAACTTGTGAGCATAAATATGCCAGCCGTAATTATTGGCAAGGCTATCTACGAGAACCGCATTTCTCTGAGCGACCTGACCAAATTTATTTGTAGATAATAAGAGTATTACAATGTTAGCAAAACGAATAATTCCATGCCTCGACATACGTGGCGGACAAGTGGTGAAGGGAATCAATTTCGTAGGTATAAAAGAGGTTGGTGATCCTGTGGAACTTGGTGCGCAGTATGCTCGCGATGGTGCCGACGAACTTGTTTTCCTCGATATTACAGCTTCGCACGAAGGACGCAAAACTTTCAGCGAACTTGTCGAACGCATTGCTCGTCATATAAATATTCCATTTACTGTAGGTGGTGGCATCAGCGAACTTGCCGATGCCGACAAACTTCTATCTGCAGGTGCCGACAAAATTAGTTTGAACTCAGCTGCGGTGCGTCGTCCCGAACTTATTGATGAAATGGCGCATTCGTTTGGCAGTCAATTTGTTGTTGCTGCAATCGATGCACGTTTCGACGAAAATGGCGAGTGGGTCGTTACGGTGAATGGTGGTCGCATACCTACCGAAAAACGCCTATTCTCGTGGGCTCACGAGGCTCAGGAACGTGGTGCTGGCGAGATTCTCTTCACTTCTATGAACCACGATGGCACTAAAAACGGTTTCGCCAACGAAGCTCTTGCCAAACTCTCCGAAGAGCTCTCCATCCCTATTATAGCCTCAGGTGGTGCAGGCAAAATGGAGCATTTCCGCGACGTTTTCACCATCGGAAAAGCCGACGCCGGACTCGCTGCAAGCATATTTCACTACGGCGAAATTGCTATTCAAGACCTCAAAAACTACCTTCGCAGCGAACATATAAGTGTGCGTTAGTAAATAAAAAACTAAAAAATCGAAATATGTTAGATTTCTCAAAATCGAGCGATGGACTATGTCCTGCTATCATTCAAGACAGTCGCACTGGTAAGGTGCTTATGCTTGGATATATGAATGAAGAGTCGTATAAGATTACTCAAGAAACCGGTAAGGTGACTTTCTTTAGCCGTTCGCGCAAAACGCTTTGGACTAAGGGCGAAACGAGTGGTAACTATCTCACTGTAGTGTCGATGAAAGAAGATTGCGATCACGACACGCTTCTTGTACAAGCTATCCCGTCTGGTCCTACATGCCATACCGGCACCGACACTTGCTGGGGCGAAGAAAATAAAGTTAATCCACTTACGTTCTTGTCTGAATTGCAGGATTTTATAGAGACTCGCTACAAAGAGATGCCTGAAGGCTCTTACACTACAAGCCTATTCAAAGATGGTCTTAACCGTATGGCACAAAAAGTTGGTGAGGAAGCTCTCGAACTTGTCATCGAAGCTACTAATGGCACCAACGATCGTCTTATCTACGAAGGTTCAGATATGCTCTATCACCTCATTGTGTTGCTCACTTCTAAAGGTTTGCGCATCGAGCAGATGGCGGCTGAACTTGCCGAACGCCACAATCCTGGCTGGAAAAAGCACTAATATTTTTTTTCTAATATGTATTAGCCCGAGGTCGCGTTGCCTTGGGCTTTTTTGCTTTTGCGAAATGTATAGGCACTACTATAGCATTATAAATTCTACTTTTGTGCTCTCATAACTATGATTATTATGAACCCGAAGGACATTATAGAGAAATTTTACAAAAAAGATAGCGAGCTATATCGCATTCTCGTTACACACTCAGAATCAGTCGCAAAATACGCTACTAAAATTGTAGACAAACACCCAGAACTTGGCGCCGACCGCCGTCTCGTGTTCGAAGGCGCAATGCTTCACGACATTGGTATTATAAAGACCTCTGCTCCAGCTATTCACTGCTCTGGTAAATACGATTATATATGTCATGGATACCTTGGCCGCGAGATGCTCGAGAGCCTCGGGCTGAACGAATTGGCACTTTTCTGCGAACATCACACTGGCGCTGGCATGACAAAAGAGGAGATTGAGCTACGCGAATTGCCTCTTCCTCATCGCGATATGCTGCCTACAACCATCGAGGAGGAGATTGTGTGCTACGCCGATAAGTTTTTCAGCAAAACAAAAAACCTCCGCGAAGCCAAAACATTCGAAAAGGCGCTTGCCTCCATCGAAAAACACGGCGAAGAACCCAAAGCTCGCTTCTTAGCAATGCACGAGCGCTTCAAGATTGAATAATTAACATGTTATAAATAAGGATATTAAGGCATCGGATTAGTCTTTTGATTAGTCCGATGTTTTTATAATACTTCACCAAACACGCGAATCATTATTACTTTTGGTGAATTATCGCACGATACTTCACCAAGCTGGTGATTTTTCTTTGCATTTGGTGAGTTATCTATGCGTTACTAACGTTACTAAATAGGTCATCAATAGTGACAACTTCCTTTATTTGGCTGCTGTATTTGCCATTTGAGATGCCAAATGGAGCGATCATCGTAAGTAGGAGGCCATAGCGGGTGGCAGTCTCGGCTCTAAAGTTGGCAAGGCGGACGCGAAGTTTCATATCTTCGTCTTTGTCTATAACGTATGGAGCATCGCAAAACTTTATCTCACAGATATTTATCATTCTGTCGGCACGCTCTATGGCAAGGTCTATTTGCGATTTGGTGTCGCTGGCTGAGCTTCGCCACGAGTAGTGCTCGGTGCGTATTCTGTCTATACCTAACGCTCTCTTTATCTGATTGATATGCAGAAAACAGAGTCGCTCAAAAGCATAGCCCGACCATGTATTTACGGACGGTGTATTTACGGAGTGCGTCCAGTAATTTTCATCGGTTGTCTCTTCGCGGCAGAAGCGGATATGAAACATCGTAAACATATCTACCACTTGATAAATATGTTTATTGCTACGAATCTTTTTGCCTTTAGAACGAAAATGGCGAATAAAGTCGCAATTCTCTAAATCTCTGAGGATTATCGTTAGTTGCGAACCAGAACTTATTTTCGTTTTCGCTACTATTTCGTCGCGAGTTACGCCGCCTTGTGCCGAAGCAAAAACTTCCATAACCTGCATATATGGCACCGAATTTCGGAAGAGCGACTTGAACAATCGATCATACTCGGTTCTCAATTGTGCCGATGCGCCGAAGAAGAGTCGGTCGATATTTTGCGCCACACTTTTCGTGCTATCCAAAAGGCTCAAGTAATACGGCACCCCACCGATAGCCATGTACAGTTGGCAGATGGAGTAGCGGTCGTAGGCAAAACCATATTCGGCGAGGTACTGCTCAGTTTCGCCAAGGTTGAACGGCCGCAAATACATCTCGTGAGTGATGCGATTGTGCAACCCGCCATGATTGTCTATTATATTATTAATAATCCACGAAGTAGCTGAGCCACAAACAATAAGCATTACATTACTATGATCGGCACACCAAGTATTCCAGAAGTGGTCCAACGCTCCAATAAAACCCGATTTAGGCGTGTCGAGACAAGGTATTTCATCGATAAAAATGACGCAACGCTTCTTAGTGCCAACTTTGGTGCTAAGCACTTGCTTAAGCATTGCGAATGCATCTTGCCAATTCTTGGGCAGTCGAGCATCCTCGAGGCCAGCATTGATAAGCCCTTCGCGAAAATTGGCAAGCTGCACCGATTTTCCCGCATCTATTGTACCCGACATATAGAAATCGAACTTATTGCCGAAGTGCTGTTTTATTAGATACGTTTTGCCAATGCGTCGGCGCCCATAAAGTGCTACAAATTCAGATTTGCCCGACTTTATATATTGGTCGAGAGTTGCGCGTTCTGCCTGTCTGCCAATGAGTTTATCCATGTGTATATGCTTTTTCTGCGCTTCAAATATACACAAATACTTCACCAAACATGCGAATTATCATTGCGTTTGGTGAATTATCACACGATACTTCACCAAACTGATATGTTTTTCTTTGCGTTTGGTGAATTATCTGCATACGTATATACAAAAAAAACACCGCCATAATCGTGAAGACTACGGCGGCGTGGTAGGTTATTGCTTTCTATTTTATACTATAACAAACTGCCTAAACGGCCATCGAAAGAAATTTTCTTTACTGAGCAGAAGTTCAAATCATCGCACAAAGTGTAGTTAGAATCCACCGAACCATCTGCCTTTACAACTTCTATGTAGCATTCAAAGCAATAGAAGTCTTCAAGATCAGTAAGGTCAAGTTTTTGCCAAGACTTGTTGACAGTAACCTTGCCGTTTGCGTCAGCTTTAGCAAGTGTGACATAATTAGCACTCTTGGTGCCATTATTCTTTACTGATGTCAATATTCCTTTGAATGAATCAAGTGTCTTACTCCAATTAGAGATATTGAAACTATCGATATAGCCATAAACTACAAGACGAATTTCATCTCCTGCGGGAAGCGCTGTATACTGATCAATAAGACCATCTGCATTATTAGTCTCTAATTCGTTATACAACGTGATAGGTGCTGCATAAAGGCAAACTGGACCTTTTACAAGCGCAACGCTCAACAACCCAGTTGCACTTGCGGCGAGTTCTTTATGGAATAGAGCTTTGCAAATTGTACCTGGATTACAAATAAGGCTGCTATTTTTAGCATTATCTGTAGTATCTGCTGGCGTCAAGTACCATCTATTTTCGTCATTAGGATCAATTGCGCATGGCGTAAATCCACCAAATATATTATCAGCCAAATAGCCTAAGCCATCTTCTGTAAGACCAGAATCTCCGATATAGTTATCTATAATAGTTTGTTTAACACCTAAGTTGTAGCAATAAACACTAATCATATTAGATGTAAGAGTATACGTTTCAACTCCTGTTTTCGCAGATGCTCTGCCGATTACAGATTCATCAATTGTTATGCTTGACGAATCAAATACATATGAAGCACCTTCTTCGCCATCTTCACCATCACTATCATGGCAAGCCGTAAATGATGTGCCAACTACTGCAGCCATCATGAATGCATAGAATGCTGTTTTTTTCATCGTAAATAAGTTTTGAAGTTTTATAAAAATATCTGTGTTCTCCATTATTCATAGTAATGTAAACATACAAAGATATGTAAATAATTGTTTTACGTGTTTAGGTTTGCTGTTGAAAAAACTGTGCGCTCTTTGACTAACTTCGCGTAAAAACTTATCAATGAATCGCAATCCGCAAATACAATATAAAAGCACGCAAGAAATTGCTGATTATCAAAATGGTAGACTGCGCGAGGCTATAGCATACGTAGCCGAAAAATCGCCTTACTATCGCCGCCTTTTTGTCGAAAACAACATCGACCCAACTCAAATTCAAACCGTTGCTGATTTGACCAAAATTCCAGTAACAACCAAGGCTGAGTTACAACGATACAACAACGATTTTCTTTGTGTAAGCGAGCGCGAAGTGGTAGATATTGTCACTACGTCGGGCACTACGGGCGACCCAGTTGTGGTGAAGCTCACCGAAAACGATCTTCAGCGCCTTGCCTACAACGAGTGGCTATCGTTCTCTACGGCAGGTTGCACGCCCGACGATGTGCTGCAACTAATGACCACTATCGACCGCCGTTTCATGGCTGGACTTGCATATTTCATGGGCGCGCGCTCACTGGGCATGGGCGTTTGCCGCGTTGGGAATGGTATTCCAGAACTTCAGTGGGACACCATAAGACGCATCGGCTCTACGTGCGGAATGGTCATTCCATCGTTCATAATGAAACTCATCGACTACGCCAAGAAAGAGGGCATCGACTACCGCCACTCTACCATGAAGAAGTGCGTATGCATAGGCGAAGCGCTCTACAAACCCAATGGCGAACGCACGGCTCTTGGCAACCGCATACATACGGAATGGCCAGAGCTGCAATTATATACCACATACGCATCAACCGAAATGCAGTCGTCGTTTACAGATTGCGAACATTTCTGCGGCGGCCATGTGCAGCCCGAACTGATTTACGTAGAACTCCTCGACGAGAATAATCAGCCTGTGAAAGCTGGCGAGGCTGGCGAGGTGACCATCACGAATTTTGGCATTGAGGGTATGCCGCTTGTGCGCTTCAAGACGGGCGACATCTGCTATATGTACGATGAGCCTTGCAAATGCGGTCGCAACACCAAGCGCTTGAGTTCGGTGATTGGCCGTAAGAATCAGATGATTAAGTACAAAGGCACAACAGTTTATCCGCCTGTTATGTTCGACATTCTCGACAATATCGAAGGCGTGGTGAACTATGCCGTTGAGGTCTACACCAATTCTCTCGGCACCGATGAGATAAAAGTGCGAGTAGGCAGCGACCGCACCGACGAGGGTTTTGTGAAGCATATCAAAGATCTCTTCCGCGCCAAAGTCCGCGTTGCGCCGCAGGTATCGATAGAGAATCCGGACTATGTGAATAAACTTATCCATCCGCAGATGAGCCGCAAGCCGGTGAAGTTCTTCGACCTAAGGTGAGTTATAAATATTTACGAGCTACGAAGTCGGCTGAAAATCAAGGAATAGACTGAATGGCAAAAGAAAGGCGCCGTAAATAAGTAATTGAAAGAATAAATAAATTTACGGAGGCATACATAACTATACATATTTATAATACTATAACACAACAATTACACAAAGTGTTATAAATTTGCACTCGCCGTTTGAAATTATACATACATACGAATAACAAGAAAAATAGATATACATAATGAAAGTAATGAAGTTTGGCGGCACGTCTGTAGGCAGTGCTGCACGCATGAAGGAAGTTGCCAAGTTGATAATCGATGGCGAACAGAAAATTGTGGTTCTCTCGGCTATGTCGGGCACTACGAACAGCTTGATAGAAATATCTAACTACCTATATAAGAAGAATAGCGACGGCGCAGGCGAGGTAATTCGCCGCTTGGAGCAGAAATATATCGACGAGGTGAACAACCTTTATGCTTCGGACGAGTTCAAGAAGAAAGGTATGGAACTTATCCGCGAGCGTTTCGACTACATCAAGTCGTTCTGTAACAACATCTTCACTATTTTCGAGGAGAAGGTTATCGTGTCGCAAGGCGAGCTGATTTCTACGGGCATGTTCAATTTGTACCTACAAGAGATTGGCGAGAACTCGTACCTTTTGCCAGCGCTCGACTTCATGCGCATCGACAAAAACAACGAGCCCGACACGGCATATATACGCGAGAACCTCGCTGCACTACTCGAGAAGAATGCCGGCCACGATATTTACATCACGCAAGGATTCATCTGTCGCAACGCTTTTGGCGAGGTTGACAACCTTCAGCGCGGCGGTTCGGACTACACAGCATCACTCATTGGTGCAGCCGTTTTGGCCAACGAAATCCAAATTTGGACCGACATCGACGGCATGCACAACAACGACCCACGCTTCGTGGAGAACACCAAGCCAGTGAAAGACCTCTCGTTCGATGAAGCTGCCGAGCTCGCATATTTTGGTGCTAAGATTCTTCACCCAACGTGCGTTTTGCCTGCTAAGATGAATAATATTCCCGTTCGACTACTAAATACTATGGATCCGAAGGCTCACGGCACGCTCATCTCGTCGAAGCAGTGCACAGGTCGCATTGCAGCTATTGCGGCGAAGGACAACATCACCGCTATACGTATAAAATCTGGCAGAATGCTGTTAGCATACGGATTTATGCGCAAGGTGTTTGAGATTTTCGAGAGCTACAAGACGCCTATCGACATGATTTCTACGTCGGAAGTTGGCGTATCTATAACTATAGACAACACCCGCCACTTAGACGACATTGTGGACGATCTCAAAAAATTCGGCACGGTGGAAGTAGATAAAGATCAGGTAATTATATGTATAGTAGGCGACCTCGTGCCCGAGAGCAAAGGTTACGCCGCACAGGTATTCGAAGCGTTGAAAAATACGCCGATACATATGATTTCGTACGGCGGCAGCTCGCACAACATCTCGGTTGTGGTGAACGCGTCGGACAAGATAGAGGCGCTTCGTGCGTTGAGTGCAAAACTTTTCTAAACCATACATAATTATGGCTACACAATTTCCTATCGGTCGATTCGAGCATCTACAGACACCCTTTTACTACTACGACATAGACCTGCTTCAACAGACGTTGGGCACTATTGCCGAACAGCAACAGAAATATGGATTCCACGTGCATTTTGCAGTGAAAGCCAATGCCAATCCGCGCATACTTAGCGAGATACAGCGCTACGGCCTTGGCATCGACTGCGTTAGCGGACCCGAAATTCAGCGCGCTATAGACACGGGCTTCGACGCTCGCAAGATTGTTTTTGCCGGCGTTGGTAAGAGCGATGATGAGATTACGCTTGCATTGCGCAGCAACATCTGCTGCCTCAACGTGGAGTCGCGTCCAGAGTTGGAGATTATCAACGAGATTGCAGGCAAGATGGGCAAAGTGGCAGACGTGGCGCTACGCATCAACCCGAATGTAAACGCACATACGCATCACTACATAACTACCGGCCTCGAAGAGAATAAATTTGGCATCGGACTGTGGGAAGTGGAGCAGATTGCCGAACTCACACGCACGTTGCCTAACATTCGCCTTGTTGGTCTGCACTTCCATATTGGTTCTCAGATAACTGAACTTGAAGTATTTCAGCAACTTTGCAGCCGCATAAATGAGCTTCAGAAATGGTTCGAAGCCAACCACTACGAGATACGTATTATCAACGTTGGTGGTGGCTTGGGCATCGACTACGAGCACCCCGATACCATGGCAATGCCCGACTTCGAGGGCTATTTCGCTACGTTCCACAAATTCCTCGAACTTCGCGACGGTCAGGAGGTACATTTCGAACTCGGTCGCGCGGTGGTAGCACAGTGCGGAACGCTTATTTCGCGCGTGCTCTACGTGAAAGAGGGCCAGAAAAAACGCTTTGTCATTATCGATGCAGGTATGAACGACCTCATCCGTCCGGCACTCTATCATGCATATCATAAAATCGAAAATATCAGTGTAGAGATTGAGTCGAACAACACGCCTCTTACTGACAAATTCGATGTTGTAGGACCGGTTTGCGAATCGTCGGACTGCTTTGGTTTTGAGGTTACGCTGCCTAAGGTTACGAGCCGCGGCAACTTTATAGCTATTCGTTCGGCTGGCGCATACGGCGAGGTGATGGCTTCGCACTACAACCTCCGTCCATTAGCAGAGGCGATTTTTAGCAGGTAGTTGTCATCACCGAATTAAACGTCGTAACAATTCGTTTCGATTAGCTTTTGGCTTCATTGCGAATGAAACGAATTTTGTTCGTATGAATTAGTTTAATTCGGTGATGATTATAATTATAAATACGTAACTCGATGGCGCTCAACTATATCTGGATATTCTTCGTTATAAGTGCATTCATAATAGCATTGCTTCGTGGCTTGATAGGCGGCGAATGGTTTGTTATGCAAGACATAGTAGACCAGACGTTCGTGCAGGCGCGCAACGGCTTCGAAATATCGCTATACCTAACTGGCGTACTTACGCTGTGGCTCGGCATAATGCGCGTAGGCGAAGCGGGCGGTGCGGTGAATGTGCTATCGAAACTTGTGTCGCCATTTTTTACGCGCATCTTTCCGTCTATTCCTAAAGGTCACCCAGTGTTTGGTTCAATAATGATGAACCTGTCGGCAAACATGCTCGGGCTCGACAATGCCGCTACGCCAATGGGTCTCAAAGCCATGGGACAGTTGCAAGAGCTCAACGATGACAAGAAGACGGCATCGAACGCGCAGATTATGTTCTTGGTGCTCAACACCTCGGGGCTCACGCTCATACCCATAACTATTATGGCTTACCGCACGCAATGCGGCGCAGCCAATCCAGCCGACATATTCCTGCCGTTGCTTCTCGCCACATTCTTCTCGACGTTGGCTGGTCTCATAATAGTATCTATAATACAGAAAATCAACCTGCTGCACCCCATCACACTTGCCTACATACTTGGCATTTCGGGCATAATAGGCTTAATTCTTTGGGGTGCTTCGAGCATGGATTCGGCGCAACTCGAAAAGTGGTCGAAGGTTGTTTCGTCGGTCATTTTGGTAGGCATAATAGCGTCATTTGTGGCTATGGCGGCAGTGAAAAAAGTGAACGTCTACGACGCTTTTATAGAGGGCGCAAAAGACGGCTTCAACACCGCGATAAAAATCATACCATTCCTCATAGCTATTTTGGTAGCAGTGGGCATGTTCAGAGCAGCAGGCGCACTCGATTTTCTAATCGACGGATTACGCCATTTCTTCGCGCTCTTCCTCTCCGACACGCAATTTGTAGACGCGCTACCGACAGCCTTTATGAAACCGCTCAGTGGCTCTGGCGCGCGCGGCTTTATGATTGAAGCAATGCAGCAATATGGTGCCGACTCGTTCGTTGGTCGTCTGTCGTGCATATTCCAAGGCGCTGCCGACACAACGTTCTATATCATAGCCGTTTACTTCGGTTCGGTAGGTATAAAGAAGACCCGCTACGCCGTTCCGTGCGGTCTCTTTGCCGACTTGGCAGGCGTGATTGCAGCCATATTTATTGCATACGTATTCTTCGGGTAAGTGCCTACATAGATGTCGAACACCTATTTCCAATTCAAAAAATTCACCGTCAATCAGGAGCGCTGCGCCATGAAAGTTGGCACCGACGGCGTTGTGCTTGGCGTGTTGGCAAGTTGCGCAGAGCCGCAGCGCATACTCGACATTGGCACGGGAACGGGGCTTGTGGCGCTTATGATGGCACAGCGCTACGCGCAAGCTACCATCGATGCGGTTGAGATTGTTGACGAGGCAGCACAGCAAGCCAATGAAAATGCGCAGCAATCGTCTTTTGCTGAGCGCGTAAATATTTATAAATCAGACATAAATACATACGAAACCGAGCATAAGTACGACATGATTGTGTCGAATCCGCCGTACTTTGTCAACTCGCTGCTCAACCCCGACGAAGCTCGCGCTACGGCTCGTCATACGCAAAGTCTTACGTACGAAAACCTTGTGCGTGCCGTGGCTCGACTGATAAACACCGATGGCGTCTTTGCCGTAATTATCCCGTCGGAAGCCAAAGAGCAGATGCGATACTTATGCGAACTGAGCGGTTTGCGCTTGTTTTCGGCCATATACATACGTACGACCGAACGCAAGCAGCCTAAGAGAGTCGTGCTGCAATTCCGCTTTGGCGCAACAACCGACATTGAACAACGAACGCTTGTACTTCAAAATTCTGATGGTAGTTTGTCTGCTGAATTCCAGGCTCTAACACACGATTTCTATTTAGACAAAGTGTAAATATCGAAACGCTATTGTATGTCATAAATAGATGATTTATATTGGCGTTGTAATCAACTGGAAAACAAAGAAATACACATAACATAAAAACTAAAAATCATGGCAAAATTTATTTGTACCGTATGCGGATTCGTATACGAAGGTGATGAGGCTCCTGCAAAATGTCCTCAGTGTGGTGTTCCAGCATCGAAATTCAAGGTTCTCGACGAAACGGCACAGCTTCAGTTCCCAACCGAGCACGAACTTGGTGTAGCTAAAGGCTGCGACGCAGAGATGATTCAAGACCTCAATTCGCATTTCAATGGTGAGTGCACCGAAGTTGGTATGTATTTGGCGATGAGCCGTCAAGCCGATCGCGAAGGCTATCCCGAAGTGGCAGAAGCATTCAAGCGCTATGCATTCGAGGAGGCAGAGCACGCAGCAAAATTTGCAGAACTACTCGGCGAAGTTGTTTGGGATACCAAGACAAACCTCGAAAAACGTATGAATGCAGAGGCTGGCGCTTGCGAAGATAAGTTCCGCATTGCTAAGCGCGCCAAAGAGCTCGGTCTTGACGCAATTCATGACACTGTACACGAAATGGCGAAAGATGAAGCCCGCCACGGACGTGGTTTCTATGCGCTATTCAATCGCTATTTCGGCAAGAAATAGTAAGGATTTCTAATGGATAGTTCAAGACAATCGAGTGATTCGGTTGTTTTGGGAGATTAGTATGGGCACGGATTCATGTGATATGAGTCCGTGTTTTTTGTACCATATAAATATTTATAGTGATTCGTCCGACAATGAATTACGCCGCTTTGTCGGCGGATAAGCCTACGGGATTGACCTCATCGATTTCTAACCTCGCGCACCATTTCGTAGATGTCGCGAATCTTGGGCGGATTGCGGCGCATTTTTTCCGTCTTGTACTTCTGCATCTGCTGCGCCACGGCGGTAACAAGGCGCTCTTCGGTGGGAGCAGGCGCTGGCGAGAGTGCCAAACGACCTTCGGGATCGATTAGAAAATATGAAGGTTCGTGCGTTATGCCATAGCGAAGTACCACTGCCTGATCGTTGGTGTAGCTGAGCGGCAGCCAATTGTACTTTCCGCGCGCCACAAGGGCTTTAGCCTCGTCTACATTCTCGTCGGTGAAGATGTTCACTACGTACATAAGACGCTCGTACTTCTTATTTATCACCTGAAGCGCCGGAAAATCTTTCTGCGAGGCAAAATTTTTAGAGTGCTGAAAACTCAAGTAGACAAACAAACCGCGGAAATCGCTGAGTTTGCGCTCCACGCCATCGAAGTCGTAGAGTGTGAAGTCGGGCGCCATAGTGCCAACTCTCATGCGGTTGAGGCGCACAAGGATGTTGTTGGCAGCAATCTGCGCTGGCTCGGTAGCAGCCTCAGCCACTGCAGAAAAGAGTAGCGTGTCGGTAGACATGGGCGAGAGCGAACCCGAATAATATGCATCGTAGATACCCTTAACTATGAGCATCTCGCGCAGCTGTGTGGCGTTGAGAAACGACGAATCTGCGGATATGGCAGCGGACAAATCGGCGAAATGTGGCGCTGGCTGCGAAAGCACATCGCGAACCTTAGCGGAAGCCTTGCCCTTGAGCGTCATCGAGAGAAAATTGTTGTAAACCAAATCGAGCGTCTGCCAATATGCCTCGTGGTTGAACGCTACGCTGTCGTGGAGGAAGTATTTTTCGGCAACTTTTTGCGGCGCTTTCAGACGTGCAAGCGTAAATATTCTGGCCTGCTGATAACGCACAAAATCGTTGAAATACTTATCGTCGCACTGCTGAAGCCGCGCCACAGAATCGCACGCTGCAATGACCTTGTCGGCAAGGCGGCGGTTGCGTTGCTTCACGATACGCAGGGCGTTGGCGTTGTAGAGGCTGTCGGCGTATACATAGAAATTGCGAAGCGCCTCGTTGAGCCGGCTGGTAGTCTGCGCAATGCCCATCTCTACAAGTTCGGGCTGAAAATATGGATTTAGGCGGTCGACATCGGCGCGGGGCGTGAAGGGCGGCAACACAAGTTCGTACTCCTTTTCGGGCTCTACATATATATATGCACGAAGAGCGCCCAAATCGGCAAAAGCGTAGGTAACATCTTCTACATCAGCCGTCACATCGAAGTTGCCAACGCTGTCGACATCAAGCACGCAGACGGGCAAAAGTTCATGGGTGATGAAGTCGGCGTATTTATTCATCTCTATCGCCATGCCTTTATACTCGGGCGCATAGCCATAGAAACGAACGGGCGCGGCGTGCACCGCAAGCATTGTAATATTTATAAGTATGAAAGCTAAAACAGCTCTAAGCATCTATATCGTAATTAGTTATGCAATTTATCATTCATAACCATAGAGCGTATTTTTTCGGGAAGGAACATCGACGCATCGCCGCCGTGCGAAAGGATGTCGCGCACGATGGAGCTGTTCACTGGCGTATGCTCGGGCGTGGTGAGCAAGAAGGCCGTGTCGACACCCGACATTTGGCGGTTGACCTGAGCTATAGCGCGCTCAAACTCGAAGTCGGCCGCCGTACGTATGCCACGCAGCAGATGCGATGCGCCAATCTCGCGTACGAAGTCGACCGTCAAACCGCTGTAGCTGCACGCACTTACACGCGGCTCGTCTCGGAAGACTTCGCGAATGAATTCGAGGCGGCGCTCAACGGAGAAAAACGAGTGTTTCTCGCTGTTGCTGCCCACTGCCACAACAATCTCGTCGAACAGGCGGAGTGCACGCAGCACTATGTCCTCATGACCTACCGTGAAGGGGTCGAACGAACCGGGGAAAACGGCTAATGTCTTGTTGCTTGGCATAGATATAAATATTTATCGGAAACGAATTTTTGTAGCAGCGAACGCGCTCATTCTTAGCAGTATGAAACCGTGGCGGAAGCGCGAAATATTAGTAGAACCATACTTACGCTCGCGATAGCGAATGGGCAAATCGACGATGCGAAGGTTGAGTTTGTATGCACCAAAAAGTAGGTCGAAGTCGCCAAACGGGTCGAAGTCGCCAAAGAACTTACGACCTTCGGCAAGTCTCAGATAGTCGGTGCGGAACATCACCTTGGTACCGCAAAGCGTATCTTTCACTGGAGTCTCGAGAATCCACGAGAAGAGACGGCTAAAGAAGTGATTGCCTATATTATTGAGCGTGCGCATAGCCTCCTGTTCCATAGGATATACGAGGCGAACGCCATTGACAAACTCGCCCTTGCCCGTAGCTATGGCGCGATAGAATTTTGGCAAATCTTCGGGCGGCACGGTGAGGTCGGCATCGAGAATCATAAGTATGTCGCCCGTAGCAGCGGCGT
>JAEEGL014349583.1_pt1 | contig 21091 bp, 16 predicted proteins | sample 9134231 | NCBI WGS metagenome assembly JAEEGL01 (sample SAMN16246548, study PRJNA631951) | gut metagenome | biome: gut microbiome; feature: rumen; material: fiber-attached | host: Bos | place: Iran: Karaj | collected 2018-10 | reverse complement strand
GTGGATATGGCAGAAAAAATCGAACAAGATATCCGAGCTCGGCAGTCATATCTGGGATCAGTGGGCTGACGAAAACGGTACGATAGGCAAAGCGTACGGTTATCAGCTCGGCATCAAGCACAAATATAAAGAAGGTATGTTCGATCAGGTCGACAGAGTTTTGTACGACCTTAAACATAACAAATCAAGCAGAAGGATACTGACGAATATATATAATCACGCCGATCTGTCCGAAATGGCTCTGTACCCCTGCGCTTACAGTATGACCTTCAACGTCAGCGGTAACAGATTGTGCGCGATACTTAATCAGCGTTCTAACGATATGCTTACGGCAAACAACTGGAACGTTGCTCAGTATGCGCTGCTGGTCATGATGTTCGCTCAGGTGTCTGATCTCGTACCCGGAGAGTTCGTACACGTCATAGCCGACGCTCATCTTTACGACAGACATATACCTCTTACCGAAGAAGTTATTCAGAACAAACAATACCCGGCGCCGAAGCTCATACTCGATCCTGATATTAAAAACTTCTACGACTTTACGAAAAACAGTTTCGTACTGGAAAACTATCAGTATTCTGAATTCAATCATAAGATACCCGTAGCGGAATAAGGAGCATAAAATGAAATTGATCGTAGCGGTAGATAAAAACTGGGCTATCGGTTACAAAGGCGACCTTTTGATAAGAATATCCGCCGATTTAAAGAGATTCAAAGAGCTTACTACAGGCAACGCCGTTATAATGGGTTATAACACGCTTTTATCGCTGCCCTGCAGCAAACCTTTAAAAAACAGAATGAACATCGTGCTTTATCCGACGGAAATAGAAATCGAAGGCGCTGTCGTAGTGCACGGTATCGACGAAGCCGTGGATCTCGCTTCACAGATAAGAGACAGAGACGTTTTCGTTATCGGCGGAGCTTCCGTATATAATCAACTTCTGCCCTACTGCGATACCGCGTACATTACGAAAATAGACAGGGAATTCGAAGCCGACGTTTTCATACCGAATCTCGATGAACTCGACGAATGGTATATAGCCGACGAGAGCGAAACTTTCACCGATGCCGACGGCACAAAATATAAATACGTTACTTATAAGAAATAATGGGACAGAATATTGCGATGGACCTCGGCACGTCCACCGTCCTTATCTATATAAAGGGAAAAGGTGTGGTCTTAAACGAACCGAGCGTGCTGGTGGTTGACAAATATACGAATAAAATAATAAAAGTCGGTAGAGAAGCGCAGGATCTGATCGGCAGAGCTCCTGATAATATTGAAGTCGTAAAGCCCGTACGCGAAGGCGTTATCAGCAGATACCGCCATACGATGCTTATGATGCAGAAGTTCATAAGAAAAGGCTGCGGCAAAATGATCACGCCGCCCAATATCACGATCGCGGTACCAAGCGTCATCACAGACGTCGAGGAGCTCGCAGTTCGCGACGCGGCGGTAGAAGCCGGCGCGAAGGACCCGCTTCTTATCGACGAACCTGTGGCCGCAGCTATCGGAGCCGGTATCGATATTATGAGACCTGTAGGCAGCATGGTCGTGGATATCGGCGGCGGAACAACTGATATTGCCGTTATTTCTCTCGGCGGCGCAGTTCTTTCCACTTCTGTAAAAACAGCCGGCGACGCCATGACGGAAGCCGTCATGAAATATATCAAAAACAGATATTCATTGCTTATAGGCGAGCACACCGCGGAAGAAGTAAAGATCAAGATCGGTTCCGTATGGCGCCGGGACGATCTGATGACGATGAACGTCAAGGGCAAGAATCTCAATTCCGGTACTCCGCAGTCAGTCGAACTCAATTCTTACGACATGACCGAAGCTCTCGAAGACCCGATAACAAAGATCATTGAAGCTATTTGTTCCGTTATAGAAAAAACACCGCCGGAGCTCGTTTCGGATATAGCAAAAACGGGCATAGTGCTCACCGGCGGCGGATGTCAGATCTACGGTCTTGATAACCTTATCAAAAAAGTGACCGGGCTGCCCGCAAGAGTTGCACAGTCGCCTGAAACGTGCGTCGTTATAGGCGCAGGAAGAGCGGTCGATATAGGACTTACTGCCGACAAAGGCAAATATACAAATAAAAACTAAGGAGAAGAGTATGAAAAAGGTACTTAGCGCACTTTTGATCTTGCTTTTCGTTCTTGCGTGTCTTGCCGCTTGCGCCGAAAAGGATCCAAACGGCAATAAAACCGACACCAAAGCTCCGGAACAGCAGACTCAAAACCTCACTACAGTCGAACCTGAAGAGACCAGGGAGCTTACCAAAGCGGAAATCGCCGAACCTTATCTTGAAAAACTCGGTGAAACAAAGTATAACAGAGAGTTCACCATTCTTTGTATGCAGGGCGTCGGTAACTCCGAAAAAGAAATTTGGGTCGAAAACGCAAGCGATGAACCTATCGACAACGCTGTATATCTCAGGAACACAGCTTTATTCGACAGATTCGGCGTAACGATCGTCAAACACGCCGTTGTCGACGTTAACAGCGAAGCGCAGAAAGACAACAAAGCTAATACGCATTCTTACGATCTGATCATGGCAAACGGCCCCGGAACAGGTTTACTTGCGCAGAACGGTTATCTGCTCAACTTCCTTGAACTGTCCGAGACTCTCAATCTCGATCAGCCGTGGTGGGACCCCGGCACGCTGCGCGACTGTGAGATCAACGGTAAAGTCTACTTTATGAACGGCGATATCAACATTCTCGATAACGACGTCACGTGGATACTGCTTTTCAACAAAAAGCTGATAGTTGATTTCGACCTTGAAGAACCGTACAAACTCGTAAACGAAGGGAATTGGACGCTTGACAAATTCTATGAGTTGGTATCGTGTTCAGACGTATCGCGCCCCAATCCCGTATCGGGCGAATATGACGACGGCGCGTATTACGGGTTTATTACCACAAACGGCGGCGGTCTTACCAACTTCTTGTATACCTGCGACATGACGACCGTAAAAGTCACCGACGGCACGCCTGAAATAATCTGCGGTCTTAAGTCAAATGCGGAAAAAATCACAAACATTCTCGAGTGGTGCAAAAAGACCGTTTCGGATTCTCATATAACTTATTTCTCTCGTGACCCTGTCGTCACAAAGAATATGTTTATGGAAAACCACGCTCTGTTCTATTCCGAAGTTCTGAGCTACATAGTAAACCTCAGCGATATGGAATACGACTACGGCGTACTCCCGACGCCCAAATACGACGAAAAGCAGCCGGAATACAGAACGCACGTTGACGGCGTCGGTTCCATGATCTCGATACCCGCTAACACGCCCGAAGAGAAAAAAGAAGAAATAGCTACGATAATCGAAGCTATGGCTCTGTATTCTTACATTTACGTAACGCCGGCTTACTACGAAGTAACGCTCAAACGTAAGAAATCGCGTGACCCTGACTCTTCCGAAATGATCGATATAATACTGCAGTCTCGTACTTACGACGTCGGTTATATCTATTCATCGTCAATAGGTCTTGCGGATATGTTTCGTCAGCTCGTAGAACAGGGATCCAGCGGCTGGGACGGCGCGTTCCAGAAAGCCGAAAAGAGAGCCAACAGCGGTATAAGGAAGATCATAAAGCAGTACGATAAACTCTGATAAAAAAGTTCCCGAAAGGGAACTTTTTTATGTTCATTTTATCCGCGCGCTCTCAAGATAGAAGCGTTTGTCTTTTGCCTCCCCCATTGAAAACGTTTTACGCGGAAGCGCTCCGTCTTTGATCACGGCAGCAAACAGTTCGTCTTTTTTCATACCTTCGAACATTATGCCGGTGTTTATACCGGATGACGCGAGCTTTCTTAGTGAATCGGCACCGTGTATATAATCGACTTTACATTCAGGCCGGCTCTTTAAGAATTCGTCAACGGCGATCTGTATATCGCCGACCGGCAGAGCAGTTTTAGGATGATGAATGTAAATCTTCTTTTCGACCCCGGCGCCCGTCACGGTATATTCAAACGAACCCTCGGTCTCTTCTTCATCAGCCCCGCAGTAATCGGCAAAATATTTGATAAATGATTCGGGAGAACAGTTTTTGATAAGTCTGTATATAGGTTCGAACTCTATCGCTTCGTCATGAATATTGACTAGTTCAACCGTCGCGTAACGCGCTTTCATGTTCTTGGCTTTCTCACCGTACAGCTCTTTCAGTTTATTATAGCAAGTTTTTGCCGCGGCGAGTGAATGGTTGCCGTCTCCGACGGTCATTACGAGAGGCGACGCCCCCTTGCCTTCAGCCGATATTACGGCGTTTACAAATTCTTTTGCATCGTTGCTAATGAAATAACCTTTTATATTGCCGGAACCGAGCATAAGATCGAAATCATACGCCGTCTCAAATGATTTTTTGTGTGCGAAAAGATAAGAATTCAGTCTGTTTTCGGGATCATTGTAGAACATCAGAACGTGCGAAAACTCTATAGGCGCTCCGTTTCTTATAGCTACGCGCGCCGGTATACGTTCTTTTACTGTCTCTTCAGAGGATCTTATCGGCAGATGTGCGCCTTTGTTGAAATCGTAGTCCTCAAGGTCTATCGCGGCAATTATACCGTGGCGTACTTTGCCGTTTGAAGGCAGCGTTCTTTCACAGTATATCATACTGTTTTTATATTCGGCAAACGTATCTGATAACAGCGATTCCATATACGATATAATATTATCCTTATTATCGTACAGAGAATCGAGATATATTTCCGGTAGTACGGCGTTGACCGTGCTTATCTCGCCTTTCGTAATTTCCATTACTTGATCCCAGTATTCCGGTTCCGACGTGAACTGATCGCAGGCTATAGTCGCATATCTGCTCATTTTGTCAGCGTCGAGACGGAATTTCGGAAGCAGTATATCGGCTTCGTAAACGTATTTCATATAAGCTCCTTCATCATTTTTTGTCATTGTATCATCAAAAATCGGTTTTTTCAATATTTTTTTATAAATATATTGAATAGCCCTTGATTTTTTTGTCTGAACTTGCTATAATATCGTTAAATTCTAATCGGAAGGTTTAACTATGAAATGGACTTCATTAAACGATCTGCGTGAATCGTACCTGTCGTTTTTCGAAAGCAAGGGGCATCTGCGCCATAAGAGTTTTCCTCTTATACCGCCGGCTGACGACAAATCCCTGCTTCTTATAAACGCCGGTATGGCTCCGCTTAAAAAATACTTCAAAGGCGAAGAAGAGCCGCCGCGTCACAGAATGACGACGTGCCAGAAATGTATACGTACGCCCGATATAGAACGCGTGGGCAAAACGGCGCGCCACGGCACTTTCTTCGAAATGCTCGGCAACTTTTCGTTCGGCGATTACTTCAAAAGAGAAGCGACCGCCTGGGCGTGGGAATATCTTACGAAAGTTCTTGAAATCCCGGAAGACAGACTTTGGGTGACAATATATGAGGAAGACGACGAAGCGTTCGAGATCTGGAACAAACAGAACGGCGTACCCGCCGACCGTATAGTAAGACTCGGTAAAGACGATAACTTCTGGGAGATCGGTTCCGGTCCCTGCGGTCCGTGTTCAGAGATACACTTTGACCGCGGCGAAGGCTTCGGCTGCGGTAAGCCGGACTGCGCCGGCGTAGCGTGCGACTGCGACAGGATCATTGAGATATGGAATCTCGTTTTCACCCAGTTCGACGGCGACGGCAACGGCAATTATACGCCTCTTTCACACCCTAATATCGATACCGGTATGGGCCTTGAAAGGCTCGCAGTAGTAATGCAGGGCGTAAACAATCTGTTTGAAGTCGATACGATACAAAATATAATGAAGGCGATCAGCGACAAAGCCGGCGTAAAATACGGCGACGACGAGCAAAAAGACGTCGCTCTTCGCGTTATCACCGACCATATCAGAAGCACGTGTTTCCTCGTGTGCGACGGTGTTGTTCCGTCAAATGAAGGCAGAGGCTACGTTCTTCGCAGGCTGCTTCGCCGCGCGGCGCGATTCGGCAAGCTGCTCGGTATCAAAGGTACATTCTTATCCGACATAGTTCCGGTCGTAGCGCATGAGAATCTCACCGCTTATCCGGAACTGACCGAAAAACTCGAGTATATCAAAAAGATCATATCCATCGAAGAAGAGAAGTTCTCCAAAACGATCGACGCAGGTACGGAAATACTCGGCGCCATGATCGATAAAGTAAAAGCCGACGGCGGCGACACGCTCCCCGGCGACGAAGTATTCAAGCTCAACGATACGTTCGGCTTCCCGCTCGATCTTACGCGTGAGATCGCGGAAGAAAAAGGCTTGAAGATCGATGAAGAAGGCTTTACGGCTCTTATGAACGAACAGAAGCAGAGAGCGAGAAAAGCCAGAGCTGACAAAGGCGATTTCGGTTGGGCGACCGAGACGCTCGATCTCGGCGACGTCAATACAAAAACCGAATTCGTCGGTTATACCGAGAACGAATGCGAAGCAAAAGTACTCGCGCTGATTGACGCGGATTCAAACGAGGCGACCGGAACAAAGAGCGAAGGCAAAGTTATATTAATACTTGACAAAACTCCGTTCTACGGCGAAGGCGGCGGTCAGGTAGGCGACACCGGCGTTATCTCTTCAGACGGTTTGAAAATTGAAATAACAGATACAAAAAAGACAAACGACGGCATTTATCTGCATATCGGTCAGGTTTGCGAGGGCTCTGTTTCAGTAGGCGATACTGTTCACGCTTCAATAAACACTGAAAGAAGAGCGGCGATAAGACGCAATCACAGCGCGGCGCATCTGCTTCAGGCGGCTCTGCGTCAGGTACTCGGTAATCACGTTGAGCAAGCCGGGTCATACGTAGATGAAAACCGCGTACGCTTTGACTTTTCACATTACACGGCAATGACGAAAGAAGAGATCAGCCGCGTAGAATGTATAGTAAACGAACAGATACTGAACGCGCTAAGCGTTGAGACCGTCGAAACAGATATAGAAACTGCGAAGAAAGCGGGCGCCATGGCTCTCTTCGGAGAAAAATACGGTTCAGTCGTAAGAATGGTAAAAATGGGCGATTTCTCGACTGAACTTTGCGGCGGTACTCATCTTAAGAATACGGCGGAAGCCGGTTTGTTCAAGATCATATCGGAATCGTCTGTTGCGTCCGGCGTAAGACGTATCGAAGGTACGACCGGCAAAGGCGTGCTTGAATTCATTGCAGAGCAGTCTTCGCTCATCGAAGATACCGCCCGCGAGATGAAGATACAGAACCCGCATGACATTTCAAAACGTGCGGCTCAGCTTATGACGGAGCTAAAAACAGAGAAGACCGAACGTGAAAAACTGAACGACAAGCTCGCCGCGTCTGCGATCGACTCAATAATAAACGGTAAACGAAAAGTCGGCAAATTTACGCTTATAACCGGTCAGACGGAAGGTCTTTCCGTTAACGCTGTTCGCGGAGTCTGCGACAAGATCAAGGCTGATCCTGACGCAGTCGCCGTTATATCCGTATGCATCGAAGGCAAATACAATCTCGTTGCATGCGCGGGCGCTGACGCCGTTAAAAACGGCGCAAACGCCGGCAGCATACTGAAAGCACTTTCAGATATAGTAGGCGGCGGAGGCGGCGGCAGACCCGACAGCGCGACGTCCGGAGTACGTTTCGGAGAGAAGATACCCGAAGCGCTTGAAAAAGTATCCGAAATTTTATTAAATATATAAGGAGGAAAACACAATGGCAAAATCCACGTTTTTCAAAGACTTCAAAGCTTTCATCTCCAAAGGCAACATCATTGACATGGCAGTAGGCGTTGTTATCGGCGGAGCGTTCGGTAAGATCGTTACCGGTCTCGTCAATTACATCATCAACCCTGTCATAAGCCTTCTCACCGGCGGTGTAAGCCTTGAAAATGTCAAGACGGTCCTCGTAGAAGCCGTTCCGGCTACCGAAACGACCGCTGAAGTCGCCGAAGTCGCAATTTTATGGGGCTCATGGATCCAGACGATAGTCGACTTCTTACTCGTCGCTCTCTGCATCTTCCTCGTTCTGCGCGCTATTATTAAAGCCAAAGAAGCAGCCGAAAAAGCGAAGAAGAAAGAAGAAGTCGAAGCGCCCGCTCCCGAACCCGAACCCGCTCCCGAGCCTGAGCCCAGCGAAGAAGTTCTCCTTCTCCGTGAGATCAGAGACGCGCTCAAAAAAGAATAATGTCGGACTGCATATTCTGTAAAATCATAAAAGGCGAGATACCGTCTAAAAAAGTATACGAAGACGATTGCGTTTACGCTTTTCACGATATCAACCCTCAGGCCGCCGTACATATTTTGATCGTTCCGAAGACACATATCGAGTCTGCGGCGGATATAACGGCGGAGAACAGTATGATCGTCGGCAGAGTATTTGAAGCCGCGGCAAAGATCGCAAAAGAACTCGGACTTGAAAACGGGTTCCGCATAGTGACAAACGTCGGAAAGTACGGTTGTCAGAGTGTAAAACACATTCATTTCCATCTTCTCGGCGGAGAACAGCTCACCGAAAAAATGTCATAACTGACAAAAAGATAAGCCCTGCATAAGCAGGGCTTAATTCTTTTATTCGCTTTTATCAGGTCTTGTTATATGCCGCAAGCAGCTTGTCAAGAGCTTTTTTGACGGCTCTTTCATTAGTCTTATTGAAGTTTGCGATTTTACCGGAACCGGCTTTTATCAGATCAACAAGCTTCGGGTCGCCTATATTGCTGAGCGACATACTGCCTGTATATCCGAGATCCCATACTCTGTTTCTGCAGGCGATATCAAACATTTCCTGCGATCTGAAGTCGCGCTGACCTTTCGTTTTGAGCGTCACTTCATAATATGCGGGAGTAAGTATTTTGTGCGATTCATCAGCCATAGCCTCAAGTGCAAAGCCTATGAATTCGGATCTGCTTTCCATTATGCAAGGTATCGCAAACAGGCATGCGCTCCAGTAAACGTAGCAGTAGTAACCTTCCTGCTTATCATCGTACATTGGCATCGGAAGAACGCCGAAATCACTTTCCATATCACGCAGACCGATAATGTTGGAAGCGTTGGTGAAGTAGAACAGAGCGCGGTCTTCTTTGAAAGCCGCCGAGCTGGCGAAGCCGTTACCGTCGGAAAACGGCGGTTCGTTCAGGTGATCGTGCGCGTCGATCGACTGATTATCTTTCTTGGTGAGGGCGTAGATCTTGTCTACGATCTCAGCCGTCTTGTTGCCGAGAGCGTTGAGACCGTACATCGGCATTCCGTTTTCATCTCTTGTAATGATATGGCCGCCCGCGCCGAAGAAGAACGCGAGATAGTCTTCTCTCTGTATAGCAAGGGGGTAGAAGTCTTCAACGCCGACTTTGGAGTCGCCGTTTCTGTCGTCATATTTGATCTCTTTGGCGATCTCAATGAGCTTATCAAGAGTCCATTGCTTGTTTTCCACCATGTCGTAGAAAACGTCGCCTTCATAGTCGTGGTCAGCAGCTACTTTCTTGTTGTAGATGCAGATGAACGTACCTGCGGCAGCTTTGGTAGAAATGTCGCCGGTTACGTAGAACAGCTTACCGTCGATGTTGAGTCCGTCGAACAGCGCCTGGTCCCAGTAAAGCTTCTTGAGGTTGATCGTATCGACTTGCGTGAGGTCGAGGAAGCTGTTTGAAAGCGCGTCAACACACATTTCGTGACCCGTATAAACGACAACGTCGTATGAATCGTCGTTGGTGTTGATGGCGAGCTTCATATCGGCGCTCGGAGTAGAGGAGCCTATGACCTCGATATCGAAACCGTATTTTTCCTTAACGTTAAGGTTTCTGTTATAAATAGCGGAATCGAGAGCTTCGTCAGAATCTTCTTCTCTGTAGAGGTCGTCGGCCGGCCAGTCGCTCGTGTTTTCGGCAGCCAGGATGCGGAGAGTGTAACCTTCAAATTCGGATTTTCTGTCGGCAATATCCTGATCGATCTGGAAATCACCGGCATCTTCCGTGACAGGTTCTACTGTCTGAACTTCTGTCTGATCGGCGATCTTTTTTGTGTCGGATGCCGAAGTGCCTGCGGGATTATCGGGCTCCTTCGGAGTACAAGCAAGAAAAGCCGTGAGAACAAACAGAGCGCAGATCAGAAGCGCAAGTGTTTTTTTCATTTTGTTTTCTCCTTTATTTATTTAAAATACTTTCCAAATAACCGACGACGTCGCCTACGGTAATAAACTTCTGAATGTCGTCGTCTTCGATATCAATGTTATACTTATCTTCAAATATGAAAATAAGATCGGCGAGCTCGATGGAATTGATACCGAGATCGTTTACGAGACTGGATTCCGGCTTGATAAGATCACCGTCTATCTCGAGCTTCTCAACGAGAACCTGCTTAAATTCTTCAAACATTTGTGTACCTCCGTAATCACTTCAACAAGAAGCGTTTGATTTTTTTGGTCGTCGTTTTTTCAAACTCGGTGTCGCGTATTTCAAGCGCGTCTATGTGTTTGAAAGCGGGAAGACCTTTGTTTATTTCGTTAATATGAGAATATATCTTCTCATAAAAAACTTCATTCGAATAATCCGGGTAAGCGTCGTGGTCGGGGTAGACAAGAGCGGTGATAACGGTACCGTTTTCATTCTTTCTGCCTATAACTACAATTTCTTTGATATACGGGATCTTCTGTGCGTATTCTTCAAGTTCTTCCGGATACACGTTTTTACCGTTGGATGCTATTATAACGTTTTTCTTTCTTCCGGTTATATAAACGAAATTATCTTTATCTATATGACCGATATCGCCGGTTTTGAACCAGCCGTCCGAAGTGAAAGCCTCTCTTGTCGCTTCTTCGTTTTTATAATAACCCATAAAAACGTTGCCGCCGGATACGACGATCTCACCTTCTGTCTCACCTTCGTCAGCTTCGATCCTTGCGTCTATACCGTATGCGACAGCGCCGGCTGAACCGATCTTGCGCCATGTAAACGGGTTTACGGATATCAGCGGGCAGCATTCGGTTATACCGTAGCCTTCAAGCACCGTAATACCGAACGATTCAAAGTCTCTTATGTACTGCGGGTCGAGCGGAGCGCCGCCGACGATGATATATTTGAGATTGCCGCCGAATGCGCCGATGATCTGACTGAAAAGCTTGCGCCTCATATCTATGCCGGTCTTGAGCATCGCGTCAGACATCTTCATAAGAGCGCGTACCTGCTTTTCCTTACCGTTCTTCTTGATGCTGTCCCAAATCTTTTTATGCATCGTTTCAACGAAGAGCGGTACGAGTATCAGCGCGGTGGGTTTGACTTCAGTTATGTTTTTGAACGTATGCCTGAGCGAGTCGTTCATGAACGTAGTACCGCCGATATTAGCCATCGAAAGATGATTCGTCGTAAGCGCGAACGTATGGTGTATCGGAAGTACGGAAAGAAACACGTCCGTTTCGTCGCTGTGCATCATCCTGCAGCACTGAACCGTAGAGAATACTATATTGTATTCACTGAGCATAACGCCCTTGCTCGTGCCGGTAGTACCGGAAGTGAATAGAATCGCCGCAAGGCTGCCGGGGGAACGAACGTAATCAAGAAACGTTCTGTCGCCGGCTTCAAGCATTTTTTCACCTTCAGCTATAACGTCGGTGAATAATACTATTCTGTCGTCTTCAGGTAAATTCGAAGGATCCGATATCTCACCGAAAAGAATTATGTGTTTTACTGTCGGTATGGTATCCGAGAGCGGAAGTATCGAGCGAAGCTCTCTTTCGGTACAGAACAAAGCTTTCGACTCGGTAGACGCGATAAAACCGCACATCTGATCGGGTTTGAGTTCCCGGTCGAGCGGAACGATAACGCCGCCCGCGCAAATGACGGTCAGATAAGCGACAACCCAGTACGGGTGCTGATCGCCGACAAGTGAAACCGTTGATTCGAAAAGACCGAGCTTCGATAAAGCCGTACCGACTGCGTCGAAAGTGCGTTTATGATCGTTATACGAATACGTTTTTTTCTCTTTATTTTCGAGATAAATATATAAAGGCTTGTCGCCCCAGCGTTCTGCGTTTACGTAAACAAGTTCTTTAAGCGTGAGAAGATCCTGATAAGGATGATTCGGTAGTGGTTTCTTCATTCAATTGCTCCGTTGCCCCGATATGACAATGCATAATTTCGGATTTTAATATAAACTATTATATACATTTTTTGCGTTTTGTCAAGTTCAGATTTTAATATTTTTATGAAGACGCCGTTAAATATGCATCAGTTGTCTTCATTATAAGATTATTTAAAAATATTCACGAAATTTAAAGAAAATTATTTCTTTTATATATTGCAAAAACAAAAAATATATAGTAAAATAGGTGATGATTGATATTATGCCGATTTATGCGGCTTAATTAAGACCAAACAAAATGTTTTATAAGGAGCGTTAAAACAATGAAAACAAAAGCTGTCAGACTGTACGGAGTCAACGATTTAAGACTCGAAGAGTTCGATCTGCCCGAGATCAAAGAAGACGAGATACTCGCCCGCATCGTTTCCGACAGTATCTGTATGTCGACGCACAAGGCCGCTATGCAGGGCGCGGGACACAAAAGAGTTCCCAACAACGTAGCGGAAAATCCTGTTATCGTCGGTCACGAATTCTGCGGCGTTATCGAACAGGTAGGTAAAAAATGGGCAGATAAATATAAAGAAGGCGACAGATTCATAATCCAGCCGGCTCTCAACCTCAAAGACGATCCGCTCGCGGCGCCGGGTTACTCGTTCAACTATATCGGCGGCGACGCGACTTACGTCGTCATACCGGACGCGGTAATGGAACAGAACTGCCTGCTTCCGTATAAGAGCGACACGTTCTTCTTCGGCAGCCTCTCCGAACCTATGTCCTGCATAATCGGCGGTTTTCATGCCAATTATCATACGGTACGCGGTAAATACGTTCACAACATGGGTATCGTCGAAGGCGGCAACTGCGCCATACTCGCCGGCGTAGGTCCTATGGGTCTCGGCGCGATAGACTATGCGATACACGGTCCGAGACGTCCGGGCCTTCTCGTCATAACGGATATAGACGACGCGAGACTTGCCCGCGCGGCTAAGATCTACACGGTCGAAGACGCGGCTGCAAACGGAGTTAAACTCGTATATCTCAATACGAACACTAATCTATATCCCGAAAATACAAACGAATATATTCTTTCCCTTACCGGCGGCAAGGGCTTTGACGACGTATTCGTATTCGCTCCCGTAAAACCTGTCGTCGAGCAGGGCGACGCGCTTCTCGGTATGGACGGATGCCTCAACTTTTTCGCAGGTCCGACGAGAACCGACTTTTCCGCTATGTTCAATTTCTATAACGTACATTACAGCTCGACTCATATCGTAGGTACGAGCGGCGGCAATACGGACGATATGATAGAATACGTAGAGCTTATGAACGAAGGCAAACTCAGCCCGAACGCAATGATCACTCATATAGGCGGTCTCAACGCCGTAGTGTCGACAACAATAGATCTTGACAAGATCCCCGGCGGCAAAAAACTCGTTTATACGCATATAGATATGCCGCTGACCGCTATAGACGATATGGCAAAACTCGGTGAGAGCGATCCTATGATGGCCGCGCTTGCCGAAATAGTTGCGAGAAACAACGGTCTGTGGTGCGGCGAGGCGGAAAAATACCTGCTCGCTCACGCTAAAAAAATCTGATCAAGCTGAAAGGAAACATATACAATGAATATTATCGAAGGTCTTTGTAAACTTACCGAGTTTTCTCATAAATACGGCTCCGACGCTGAGTTTGTTCTCGCGGGCGGCGGCAACACATCATTTAAAACAGATGAATTCTTATTTATAAAAGGCTCCGGTTCGGCTCTTGCGACCATCAAACCCGAGCAGTTTGTAAAAATGGATCGCAAAGCGCTCGACGCCATGTGGGCGAAAACTTATCCGGCAGACGAAGCCGAAAGAGAAGCGGCTGTATTGGCAGATATGATGGACGCTCGCTGCAAAGGCGAAGAATCAAAGAGACCGAGCGTCGAAACGCTGCTTCACAATCTTCTGAGCCAAAGATTCGTTCTTCACGTTCATCCCGCTCTCGTAAACGGTCTCACCTGTTCCAAGCAGGGACCCGAGGCTATGTATAATCTCTTTCCGGACGCGATTTGGGTACCTTCCACGAAACCCGGTTATATCCTCGCAGCATACTGCAGAAAAGCAGTTATCGAATACGTAAACTCGAAAAATAAACAGCCGCAGGTCATTTTCCTTGAAAATCACGGCATATTCTTCGGCGCCGATACCGTCGAAGAACTCGACGAGGTGGTAGCGGACGTTATGGGTAAACTCAAGGCCGCAGTCGTCAGAACTCCCGATCTCTCTCCGGTCGAGACTGACAGAAAAAGAGCTTCTCTCATCGCTCCGGCGATCAGAATGATGTATTCCGAGGATCTCTGCAGCGTTTACTATACCGCTAACGCGGAAATACTCAAATTCTCACAAAGCCGTAAAGCGTTTGAACCGCTTTATAAGAGCTACTCACCCGACCACATAGTCTACTGCAAAGCGTATGCTCTGTATGTTGAAGACAGCGGTGATATCGAACAGGTCTACGCCGATATCAAAGCCGGTTTTGAAGAATTCAGCGCGAAATACGGTTATAAGCCGAAAATAGTCGTAGTACAGAATCTCGGTATGTTCTCGATAGGAACGACTCATAAGAACGCGATGATCGCAGCCGAAGTATTCACCGATATGGTCAAGATCGCCGTTTATGCGGAATCGTTCGGCGGTTACAATCCGCTCTCTACTGAACTTATTAACTTCATAACCAACTGGGAAGTCGAATCGTACAGATCAAAGGTTTCTCTTTCCGGCGCGGGCGTAAAACGTCTTTCGGAAAAGATCACCGTCGTCACCGGTTCCGCTCAGGGATTCGGTAAAGGCATCGCCGAAGAGCTTGCAAAAGACGGCGCCTATATCGTGATTGCCGATATACCGAAACAGGCCGAGCTTTCCGCGGCGGTCGTTTCCGAAATATGCGCGGAGAACGGCGCAGGCAAAGCTATTGCGCTTGACGTTGACGTGTCGAACGAAGAACTTGTTGAAAAACTGCTCATAGAGACCGTGCTTAATTACGGCGGTATTGATATATTCGTATCTAACGCGGGTATAGCTATTGCCGGCAACGTGGAGGAAATGACAAAACAGCGTTTCGAACTCGTGACCGCGATAAACTATACGGGCTATTATCTCTGCACGAAATACGCGAGCAGATATATGAAGATCCAGCACAGATTCAATCCGGCTTACATGGCCGATATCGTCACCGTAAACTCGAAATCCGGTCTTGAAGGTTCCAATAAGAACTTCGCATACGCCGGCTCTAAATTCGGCGGCATCGGTCTTACGCAGTCGTTCGCGCTCGAGTTGATAGATTATAACATTAAAGTAAACGCAGTTTGCCCCGGCAACTATCTTGACGGTCCGCTGTGGAGCGATCCGGTAAAAGGCTTGTTCGTCCAGTATCTCAACGCAGGAAAAGTTCCCGGCGCGAAGACGGTAGAAGACGTAAGAGCGTTCTATATGAGCAAAACGCCGATCAAACGCGGCTGTCTGCCTACTGACGTTGCCCGTGCGATAACTTACGTTGTAGAGCAGAAATACGAGACCGGACAGGCGGTTCCCGTCACCGGCGGTCAGATAATGCTCAATTGAGGTACAGCAATGAAAGATCTTGTAGAAAGACTCAACGATAACGACGTCAGCGTAAGACTCGACGCGCTGCGTGAGATCAAAAAGCTTACGGATGAAGGCATACTCCCGGCTCCCGTGCAGACAGATTACGTCAACAACCACATCCATACACAGTATTCATTCTCTCCGTATTCGCCCACAAAAGCGCTGTATATGGCGTGGCAGGCGGGATTGAAAACGGCAGGCATAATGGATCACGATTCAGTTTCCGGAATCAGAGAGTTCATCGAAGCCGGTAAAATAATCGGTATGCCCGTCACCTGCGGCATGGAGATCCGCGCGGATATGAGCAAAACCGCGTTAAACGGCAAAAAAATAAATAACCCTGACCAAAAATCTGTCGCTTACGTTGCGATACACGGTATTCCTCATCAGAGCATCGACATGATCGATGAATTTATGAAACCTTACCGCGCGGCAAGAAACGAGCGCGACCGCAAGATGTGTGAAAACATCACGAAACTCGTTGAACCGTACGGGCTGTCGCTTGATTTTGACAAAGACGTTTATCCGATCTCAAAAGCCGCGGAAGGCGGCTCGATAACCGAACGTCACGTACTTTTCGCCCTTGCCAAGAAAGTTACGGAGAAATATCCTACGCCGGAGGCGGTAGTCGATTTCTTCAAGAATGAAATGCACGTGGCGATCTCCAAAAAAGTTGAAGGTCAGATTTTAAACGGCAGAGAAACGCCGCAGTTCTACGAATATGATATTTTAGGCGCTCTCAAAGCCGAAATGGTCGAGAAGTTCTATATCGACGCGACCGACGAATGCCCGTCTGTTTACGATTATATCGATCTCTGCAAGAGATCCGGCGGTATCTCAGCTTACGCTTATCTCGGCGACGTCGGAGACTCCGTTACGGGCGATAAGAAAGCGCAGAAATTCGAAGACGACTATCTGCCGCTTCTGTTCGATACGTTAAAGGAGCTCGGTTTCAACGCCGTAACGTACATGCCCACGAGAAATACCGAAGAACAGCTCAAGCGCGTTATGGAATACTGCGACAGATACAATCTGTTCCAGATCAGCGGCGTAGACATCAACTCACCGAGACAGGAATTCATCTGCCGCCAGCTCGACAACCCGCTTTACGCTCATCTCGTCGACGCAACTTACGCGCTTATCGGCGCGGAAAATGAAGCGAGCAAGTGCCTGTGCCGCGCTATGTTTTCCGATAAAGCCGTTGCTGCTGAGCCTGACGTAAAGAAACGCATAGAATACTATAAGACAAAAGCCTGAATGGATCTGAGAAAATCAAATTCTTCCGCACATTTCCGATGAGTTATATTATTATAATACGGAAATCAAAACAAATAAACGAAAGGAACATATTATGATAATACAACTTGAAGAAGCCAAGCTTAAACTTGCATCAATGAAAGATCAGGTCAAAGAGTACGGCATCACGATAAAGATCGAAGAGCTTAAGAAGACCGCCGCGGAAATGGACGCGCAGATGGAAGCCTCGGATTTCTGGAACGATCAGGCGGCTTCCACGAAACACCTGCAGCAGCTCAAAGTCATCAAGGATAAGATCGACGTTTACGAAAAGCTGAAAACGCTTGTCAACGACACGTATGATCTCGTCGAGATGTCTATTGAAGAAGGCGACGATTCCAATACCGAAGAACTTCTCGGCGACGTAAAGCACATCGAAGAGACGATAGAACGCTTGAATATTGAAGTTCTTTTGTCCGGCGAATACGATAAAAACAACGCGATACTTTCTTTCCATCCGGGCGCCGGCGGTACAGAAGCCCAGGACTGGGCGCTCATGCTCTACCGTATGTATACGAGATGGGGAGAGAAGAACGGGTTTAAAGTCAAACTTGTCGACTGGCTCGACGGTGAAGAAGCCGGTATCAAAAGCGCGACGATCACGATCGAAGGGCTGAACGCATACGGCTATATGAAGAGTGAATCCGGCGTACACCGCCTCGTTCGCGTGTCGCCTTTCGACGCTTCCGGCAGACGGCATACTTCGTTTGCTTCTGTCGAAGTCACGCCTGAACTTGACGATACTAACGATATCGAGATACGTGACGAAGACATCGAAGTCACGACGCATAAATCAAGCGGCGCCGGCGGTCAGCACATCAACAAGACCGAATCCGCAGTCAGAATCCTTCACAAGCCGACCGGAATAGTCGTGGGATGTCAGACAGAGCGAAGCCAGCTGCAAAACAAAGAAACGGCGCTCCGTATGCTGAAAAGTAAACTCGTCGAGATAAAAATCAGAGAAAATCTCGAAAAGATCGACGATATCAAAGGCGAAAAAACCAATATCGAGTGGGGCTCACAGATTCGGTCATACGTATTCATGCCTTACACTCTGGTCAAAGACGCACGGACCGGATACGAGACCGGCAATATTCAAGCCGTTATGGACGGCGACCTCGACGGATTCATTAATGCGTATCTGCGTATGTATGTAAAAATCTGATATAAAGGAGAATCACAATGAAAAACGAAAGAAATCTCAGTATAATCGGCGCGGCCGGACTTGTCGTTCAGTTTCTTACCGTTATCGTCAGCTGCCTTACCTGTAAGGAGCGCAAGATAAACGGACTTCTGATCGCGATCTCCGCCATAGGAAGTATTTTCGGAGCATTTGTCCTTTATAGAGAGGTAGTCGCTCCGAAGGTTACGAAGATCATCGACAAAATAACAGAGATCGACGATATAGAGGACGATGACGAGTTACTTTCATTCGACGATTTCTGGACCAAAGACGAAGCCGAAGAATAATTTAAAAACAAAACAAAATGACCGGAGATCACACTCCGGTCATTTTCATCGTTTATTACATTTCGGGAGTCCAGTAGTTCTGCCCGTAAATATCAGTAAATCTGTAAACAGCGCTCGTTTGCATATTTGACGGGATGTAGACGTTGCTAATCTGCGGCGTACCGTGAACGGTATATTGCTCGCCGAACATAAACGTGTCACTGAACGTACCGTCGTATTTATAATAATCGCAGAGGAAATCGATCTTATCGCCTTCCTGAAGTTCCGTCAGTGCTTTCGCGTCGACCTGTATGTCGGCGTCTTTATAAACGTAACGCGCGCCTGCGATATATCCGTACGGATATTTATTGTCGAATACGAGTATAAGATCGCATCTGTCGCCGTTAAGCAGCGCCGGTATCCTGTAATTATAACAGTAGTTGTTCTTATTGATGTACACGGTATCAGTGTGGTAAGCCGCTACGATCTGATTATCTATGGCAAGCCACGTTCCGTCATACTCACCGATAAGTCTGCACTGATCGTCGAATTCGTATATGACGTCCATGCCGAGATCTATAAAGCCTTCTCCGTCGTCGATGAATACGTTCAGTTCAAGGTCGGATACGAGCTTCCATTGATCTTCCGTGAGGCTCATTACCTTTTTGCCGTCTGCTATGCTCCATTTGAGATTCGACGCGTCGAACTGATTGTTCGCGATATAATTTGACGCGGCATTCGTATCAAGATCGCGCATATAAGCCGAGCTCTTGCCCTCGCTGCTCATAAAGCTGCTGAGCAGTGAAGAAATGTCAAACGAAGACTGTTCACCCGACGGAATGAAATTGCCGAGCAGGGAAGAGAGCGGTGAAGACGAGCCGCCGGAAGCGGTCTGCCCCGCAGTCTCATAGCCTGCAAACTGTTTTATGCATTCAGAATATTCATCGTCAAGACCGATTGCGTTATACTGTGAAACAGCCGCGTCGACTTTTGAAGGATCCTTATACGGGAAATATATCGAAAGACCGTAAGAGTTAGTCATATCGGCAGAAGTTCTGTTATATTTAACTGCCGAAAGAATTACGCTTGCAAGTTGTTTGCCTTCGTTCGTATTGAGGTTTTTCGCAAAATGAACGAGATCTACGAGATCGCGTTTTGACGATATTGCAAATTCACGCGTATTGCTCCTTGCGTCGGAGACTTTTTTATAATTATCGTTTTTAATAAGATTTGTCGCGGATTTTGCAAATTCGTTGAGACTGTCGGGTACTGTACTCTGCAGCTCTGCTAAATCGATCAACGAAAGCGTCGTTTTTGCACCCTTCAGCTGCCTTGTACATGCGGTCGTAAAGTCGTCGATTATCTTCTTACCTATATCGACGGTCGGCATCGAAGTGTTTTTCGAAAGCTCGGAAAGCCAGTTGGTATAGTACCACCCGATACCGGGTTCCGTCTCTTCACTCGCTATGAGATAATCTGCGTGAGAGGTGAGCATCAGAGCGTTTTCAGCCGTCGCCATAAGGCAGGCGTCGAAACCGACGAAATCGAATTTAACTCCGGCGTCCGAAAGAGCTTTATTGATCTTTGCAATGCTCATAGAGCTTGAAGATTTGAAAAGCTGGTCGTAACCGAAACCGCCCGTCGTACCGCCGCCGTGATCCCACATTATGAGCTCATATCTGTTAGCCGGGTAATTGTTCTTGCAGTAGTTGATAAACGAAGTCAACGTCGACGGATCGGTCATCGATTTTTTGCCGTCGTTTGAGACGAGCTGTGAAAGCTTACCGTTAACGATCTTGTAAATCTGGTTAGTTGTGTTGCTTATTCCCGACGTTTTCCATTTTTCACAGCCGCCGGTATAAACAAGAACGTTGACTTTATCCGACAGCGCGGCGTTTGCTATCTCCGTCAAATCTTTTGAGGCCATGCCGTTTTTGGATTCAAGGTCGGTACCGCACAGATAAAGCATGACTGTAACTGTATCTGCGCCGTTACCTATAATTTCGGTATACTTTTCGCGCGCGCCTTTAGCGACGGTCGTATTCAGGTCGGAACCGTTATTAGCCGCCGTCAGATCGTCCCAACCTGTTGAAACGTTAGAAGAGTTAAAATTGCCGAGCAGGCTCGATAACGAGGTGAGGTCTGTCGGATTCACGCCGGAACCGCCGAGATTGCCGAGCAGCCCGCTCAGGCCTCCGCCGCCTGCAAGAAGAACGACGACAGCTATAATTATACCTATTATTTTACCTGATCCGCCTGAGGCTCTCGTACCGCCTGAACCCGAACCTGAATTTGAAGAAGTGACCGGTCTGCCGGAATACCCGTGCTGATTGCCGACAGGACCCGTACCGAGCCCTGCGCCTCTTCTGTAACCACCGGTACCTTGTCCGGTCACGTTCTTATCTCTGCCGTGAGGTCTGTTATCGTTAGCCATATTTTTCTCCTTAAAAATATATCTTCTGATATAATTATAGTCTTTTTTATGAAAAAATCAAGACCGTAATCGAAATCAGAAGTTTAAATTGGTATTATTTTTGTCTGTCAAGCGTATTTATGAATCCTTTTGCAAAATACAGCGTTATTTTGCCGACTGTTTCTCCGTTATCGAGAGGCATTTTGCTCAAAGTATCGCCGTTATGTACTTCATACGGCGGCTGAGTTATTAT
>JAEEGL013607964.1_pt1 | contig 21091 bp, 8 predicted proteins | sample 9134231 | NCBI WGS metagenome assembly JAEEGL01 (sample SAMN16246548, study PRJNA631951) | gut metagenome | biome: gut microbiome; feature: rumen; material: fiber-attached | host: Bos | place: Iran: Karaj | collected 2018-10 | reverse complement strand
TAACCACGCTACTCTCGCAGGCCACACCTTCGAGCACGAGCTTCAGTGCGCCGTTGACGCAGGCATGCTCGTGCTCGAAGGTGTGGCCTGCGAGAGTAGCGTGGTTAACCTCGATGTTTACCTTGAAGTCCTTGTCAAGACCATGGGCGCGGAGGAAACCTACGACAGTCTCGGTATCGACATCGTACTGGTGCTTCATCGGCTCCATTGGCTTAGGCTCGATAAGGAAGGTACCCTTGAAGCCCTTTGAACGAGCATAGTCGCGTGCCATGGTAAGCATGGTAGCCATGTGCTCTTTCTCCCTCTTCATATCGGTGTTGAGAAGGCTCATGTAACCCTCACGGCCGCCCCAGAATACGTAGCAGTCACCGCCGAGAGCGATGGTTGCGTCGATGGCGTTCTTGATCTGAACCATTGCGCGTGCAGCTACGTTGAAATCAGGGTTGGTAGAAGCGCCGTTCATGTATCTCTTGTTGCCGAACACGTTGGCAGTACCCCAGAGGAGCTTGATGCCAGTAGCGGCCATTTTCTCCTTTGCATATGCTGTGATAGCCTTCATGTTGGCCTCGTACTCCTCGATGGTGTCAGCCTCGTCGATGAGGTCGATGTCGTGGAAGCAGTAGTATTCGATGCCGAGTTTCTGCATGATTTCGAAACCTGCGTCCATCTTGTTCTTAGCTCTCTCGAGAGCGGTAGCGCCTGTGTTCCAAGGGAATTTCTTGGTGCCAGGGCCGAACTGGTCGCCGCCTTCAGCGCAGAGGGTGTGCCACCATGCCATAGCGAACTTGAACCAGTCTTTCATCTTCTTTCCGGCAACCACCTGCTCAGGATTGTAGTAGTGGAATGCCATAGGGTTCTTAGATTCCTTTCCTTCAAATGCGATCTTGCCGATCTCCGGGAAATATGCTTTGTTTGCCATTTTGATATTATGTTTAAATGATTATTGTTAAATCGTGTCTTTCCATTTTGCGTATGCCTCTTCAAGAGGTGATTTCCAAGATGCTTCAGGGGCGACCTCGTCAACCTTCTTCAGGGAAGCGAAGGCCTCTTCGGCAGTCTTGTAGAAGCCGGCACCGAGGGCAGCGCCACGAGCGGCTCCGAGAGCTCCGTCAGTATCGAACAGCTCGATGCGTGAATCGCAGAGAGTTGCAAGCGTGCTGCGGAACAGCGGGCTCAGGAAAAGGTTTGCTTTTCCGGCCCTGATTACGTCAGGCTTCAGGCCGAGATTCTTCATGATATCGATTCCGTACCTGAATGAGAAGGCGATTCCTTCCTGTGTTGCCCTGAGTATATGTGCCTGAGAATGACGTACAAGGTCTATGCCGCACATGCGTGCGCCGATATTGTGATTCTCGAGCACTCTTTCAGCTCCGTTTCCGAACGGAAGAATGGTCAGGCCGTCGCAGCCGACAGGCGCTGTCATGGCCAGATCATTCATCTGGGCGTAGCTGAGATTAGGTGTTACATTTCTGTGGATCCATGAGTTGAGGATTCCAGTACCGTTGATGCAGAGGAGAACGCCAAGACGAGGTGCATCAGCCTTGTTGTTGACGTGGAGGAAGGTGTTGACGCGAGAGGCTGAATCTGCCTTCGGAACGTCGGTCACTCCATATACTACGCCGCTGGTGCCGCCGGTCGCCGCAATCTCGCCAGGACGGAGAACGTTGAGGGAGAATGCGTTGTTTGGCTGGTCGCCTGCACGGTAGGAGATAGGAGTCCCTTCCGGAATGCCGAGAAGAGCGGCGGTCGCTGCATTTGTCTTTGCGGCCACTCCGATCGAAGGAGCGATCTCAGGAACAAGGGCCGGATCGATGCCGAAATATTCTGCGACGAAGTCGGCGCGTCGAGACTCCTTGAAGTCCCAGAGAATCTGCTCGGAAAGGCCTGTCTCGGTCGTAGCGACCTTTCCTGAAAGCTTGTAAGCCACGTAGTCGCCAGGAAGCATGAACTTGTAGATCTTTGCATAGATCTCAGGCTGGTTGCGCTTGACCCAAGCGAGTTTGGAGGCAGTGAAATTGCCAGGGGAATTGAGCAGGTGGCTCATGCACTTGTCATATCCTATGCCCAGAAGGGCTTCTGCGCCCAGGCCCACGGCACGTGAGTCGCACCAGATTATGGCGTCGCGGAGAGGCTTGATGTCCTTGTCTACCGCTACGAGGCCGTGCATCTGGTATGTGATACCGATAGATGCGACCTTGCTCATGCTGCATTTGCCTGCGATATCCTTTATTCCTTCGCAGATATATTTCCACCACATCTCAGGATCCTGCTCGGCGAAACCTTTCTTCGGTGCCGAGATAGGCATCTCGACCTTTGGATTGGTAGATGATGCCAGACAGACTCCTGCTTCAATATCGAGAAGGGAAACCTTCACCGATGATGATCCTACGTCAATTCCTAATGAATACATATAATTTATTTAATTAAAAAGGGGCCCGGCCCCCTTGGCCGGGCTCCTTTGATTTATTTAGTCTTCTACAGCCTGGTAAGGGTCAACTCCGGCAAGCTCGCAAAGATATACGTAGATAGCTTCGTAAGCAGCCTTCTTCTCATATTTGTTACCCTTCCACAGGAGAGGTGCGTTGCTTTCCCCAACCCAGGAATCCTTGTCGTTGAAGCCCCAGATGGTGATGCCGCCGCGCTGTGCTGCAGGAACGATCTCCATGTATTTCTGGAATACATACTTGTAGAGTTCGGCCTGAGCCTTCTCGTCGGTGCTCTTGATGTCAAGCTCGGAGATACGTACCAGCTTGCCAGTCTCGACGAGAGCGTTGAGCATATTCTCGATCTTGCCCTCAAGGCCTTCGGTAGCCATGTCAAGGTGCATCTGAGTGCCTACGCCGGTAACGTTCTCATTGTTCTTTGCATATTCGCAGAGAGCGTTGAGCTTAGAGTTGTCGATCTCAAGGTTGTAATCGTTGATGTAGAGGACAGCCTCCTTGCCATACTTGGCAAGAGCATCCTTTGCATATTCGAATGCCATGTCGACGTACTCTTTCTGACCGCCGAAGTAGGTACCCCAGTGGAACTTGTGGTCGCCCTGAAGTCCGCTGTCGTTAGCTCCGCGGAATCCGCCGGTGCCACCGTCGGTGAAGGTCTCGTTGATTACATCCCATGCATATACGTCGAAGTGCTCGACCATAGCGTAAACCCAGCTCTTGTAGGCGTAGCCGATAGCATCGTCCACGAGTTCGCCGTCAAGCTTGTCGCCGGATTCGAGGGCGGCTGCACGACGTACGGCCTTTGCAGGAGCAGGACGCTTCCATGCGGCAGAGCGATACTTGCCGTATCCTCTCTTGGCAGGAGCGACGCCCTGAGCGGCCTCTACCGGGAATACCTGGAAGTCATCGATATAGTAGACGGCAGCTTCGGTGCCTCCATAGAATGCGACAGAGAGAGCGTCGTCACCTTCCTCAGGAGTTACATCGATGTACTGGTATGTCCAGGCATCAGCAACCATAGGATCATACTGACCCCATGCGGAGTTCTTGTACTGGGTGCCGCTGGCGAGACGGATGTCGATCTGGATGTTTGCGTCCACGCTGGCCCTTCCGTACCATGCGATACGGTAGGTCTTGCCTGGCTCAACCTCAAAGGTCGGACTGAGCGCCTGGATGTCCCAAGCATTCGATACTGCGCCTTCGCCATTGTCAAGCTTGAGGCTGTTGCTGCCGCTGTGGGCAAGCTCTGTAGTGATAGAAACATAATCTGCTCCGTTCAGCACTGAGAATCCTGAAGCTGAGATGTCAGCGCCAGAATCGAAGTCTGTGCTTCCTGCAAGAGCCTTAGGGTCAATGTATGACTCGATAGGGGTAGGGAAGAACTGAACGTCATCGATATAATAGGTAGCCTCGTCGTATGCGCAGTCGAGCACAAGCTGAACCTCAGTGGCTCCGTCAGGAATGACTATGTCATTGTAGATGTATGTCCAGCTGTCGGTGATGCCCGGAATCTGCCTATACATGGTGTCTCCAGAATCAGGAGTGAGGTGGTACTGGATAGTCGTGGCTCCGTCCGGAGACTTGACCCACATCGCTACCCTGTAGGATTTGCCGGCTTCAACTTCCATCTTGTTGTTGGCTGCTACCTGGATATGCCAAGAATCACCACCGGTATAGCCGGTACCGATATTGTTGACCTTGAGGGCGCGGAGCGCACTGTGGACATTGTCCTTGTTGGCGCCGACCTCAGGCTCGTTGCGGAGAATGAACTCAGCATAGTCGCTTCCGTTCCAGACACCCCATGCGGTCGCATCTTCGAAGTCAGCGCCCACGAGCATGTTTGTCTTTTCTATATAATTGGTATAGTCTCCTTCGAGTACTGCCTCGAATACCTGGAAGTCATCGATATAATAGGTTGCAGCCTCGGTACCGCCGTAGAAAGCAACAGAAAGTTCTGTGTCACCTTCTTCCGTGGTCACGTCAAGGTACTGATATGTCCACTTGTCGGAAGACATCGGCTCATACTGTCCCCATGCGGAGTTCTTGTACTGAGTGCCGCTGGCAAGGCGGATATCGATCTGGATGTTTGCGTCGCCGTTAGCCCTTCCGTACCATGCGATACGATAAGTCTTGCCCGGAACCACTTCGTAAACAGGGCTGAGCGCCTGGATATCCCATGCGTTGGATACTGCTCCAGCGCCATTGTCAAGCTTGAGGGAATAGGTGCCGCTGTTGGCGATCTCGTCGGTTATTGAGACAAGGTCGGCGCCGTTCAGCACTGAGAAACCGGAAGCAGAGATATCGCTACCGACAGCGCAGTTCTCGAAATCGACACCTTTGCCAAGAGCGTATGGATTGATATAGCTGTCAGCCTTCTCTTCCTCTTCCTCGACGGTCTCGATGACGCGGATGTTGTCGATGCTCACACCAGCAGTTGGTGAAAGGGTGACATCCGTAGCGCCGTCAGCCTTTGCCTTGAATGTGACTGAATACTTGGCCCATGTCGCAATGACTGCGGACTCGGCGTTCTGGTTTCCGAAGGCGGCTTTGACAGAAGCGCCCTCGGCTTCGCCCATGGCCCAGAAAGAAAGGATATAAGGCTTGCCTTTTTCAACATTTACATTGAATGCCAGACTAGCATTCTCGCCGGCCTTTGCGGCATATTTGCCTGCGAAGACCTCATAGTATGACTCTGTGAGCTCGAAGCCGGAAACGGTATATCCGTCAAGAGATCCTGCTTCAAAGTTCCAGTTGTCCTGCAGGAGAGAAGCACTGTTGTCAGCGGCAGCTTTCTCGATTACTTTGTTGAGATATTCAGTCTGCTGCTGAGAATGCCATCCGAGATTATGTCCGAAGAGTTCCACTCCTGCGGCCTGAGCATAAGCGACCATCTCGTCAGCGGTATTGAAACGGAGCTTGCCGTTAGCGCCGACGATAGCATCATGCTTCATCTCATTGCCAAAAGTGACTGAGTTGAAATCCCTCTGGAGAAGGACTGCGACTGAGTCATTCTGACGATACTCGTTATAGGTCATGGCGACACCCAGTTTCAAGCCTACCTGGTCGGCAAGCGCCCTGAGAGTTGTCTTGGTGAAATCTACCGGAGGTGCCGGAGGATTCGGATTGACGACGTCGGTAGGCTTTTCAAACACCTCGTACTCGTCACCCTGCTCGCAAGACCATACTCCTACAACTGTCATCGCCATAAGAATAAGTGTCAATAACTTCTTCATACGTTTGGTTTCTAAATTTGTTTTGTGTTGATTTATGTGTTTCCCGATGACATAAATGTACGATGCAAAATTAGTAACATTCTGACAAGGCTATGTATTCAAAACGTTCATAGTCTTTCAGATTTGAGACATTCGCGGAATTTTTGCAACATTTTGTGTTGAAACGGTAACATCTTAAACGTTTTTATCAAAAGTTATAGAATTTGTATCAAAATTTGAGTAATTGTTTCAAATCCGTCAGCAGTTGTTTCTATCGGGCAAAACTAATTGTGAATGAATCGCGACCTTTGTATCGGTGAAAACCATGAATTAATAACGTTGATTGATTTGTTTCCCGACATGAAAATCAAAGTATTATTCAACTAAAGAATTCTTCTATGAGAAAAATGTCAAAACTCTTTTGGAGATGGCTTGGCGCAGCTATGCTGCTGGTCCTCCCGGTTGTCGCCGGCGCGCAGACCAGACATGCTGTAAAGGGTGCAGTCACTGATTCCAGTGGCGAGCCTATAATCGGAGCTGTCGTCGTTGTCGAGGGTACCAATAACGCTACCCAGACCGACGTGTCCGGTTCATATACCATCTCTGCAGGTGAAAATGAGGTCCTTCTCTTCAGCTGTCTCGGATATCAGGACGTACGGGTGACCGTCGGGACAAAAGGGACCATCAATGTTACGATGCCAGATGATGCTACAGTCCTCGAAGAGGCAGTGGCTATCGGTTACGGAACCATCAAGAAGCGCGACCTTACCGGTTCGGTGGCTTCAGTGGGTTCCGACGCTATATCCCGTACTATCCCTACATCTGCCGACCAGGCTCTTCAGGGCCGTGCGGCCGGTGTGCAGATGACCCAGAACTCAGGTATGCCTGGCGGTGGTACTTCAATCCGTATCCGTGGCGTCAACTCTATCATGCTCGACAATGAGCCTATTGTCGTCATAGACGGTGTCGTAATGGCGGCCGGTACCGGGTCAAGTACGGATAATGCGTTGTCTCAGATAAATCCTAGTGATATCGAGACGATGGATATCCTTAAGGATGCTTCAGCTACGGCTATTTACGGATCACAGGGTAGTAACGGCGTAATCATCATTACTACCAAGCGAGGCAGGGCCGGTCTGACCAAAGTGTCCCTTGATGTCCAGACTGGTATTCAGACCATGCCTAAGTATCTGGAACTGATGGATCTTCCTCAGTATGCTGAGCATTACAATACTTTCGCTGAACTCAGGAGCGCTCCTCTCAGCGATGAATATGCTGATCCTTCCGTGCTCCCTGCCGGTACTGATTGGCAGAAGGAGCTTTTCCGTCCTGCTCTCATGCAGCAGTACAACCTTTCTGTTTCCGGTGGTTCCGAAGCCGCTACTTATTCCATCACCGCCGGTTATCTTGACCAGGAAGGTATAGCTTATGGCTCAGGCTTCGAACGTTATTCATTGCGTATCAATGCTGATATCAATGCAAGGAAGTGGTTGAAACTCGGCGCCAGCCTCTCTGGATCTTTCTCCAAACAGAATATCAACTCCCTTGCCGGTAGCGACGAAGGCCTTATCCAGGTAGCCCTCAAGCAGTCTCCTGCCGTATCTGCAAGAAGCATCGACGGAGGCTATGACGGTCCTCAGGATTCCAACTTTACCCAGAGCAACCCTATCGGTCTTGCCAACCTTCTCGAGAACCATAACAATAAGAGTGGCGTCCGTGGAAACTTTTATGCTGATTTCCAGATACTCAAAGGTCTCTCTCTGAAATCTGAGATATCTGCTGATATCAACGGAACAAACTCCTACAGGTTCATTCCTACATACAAGTTCGGTGCGATTTACAACAGCGAAAACTCTCGTACTGAACAGAAGAACTGGTCGATGTATTATGCGTGGAGAAACGTATTATCTTATATCAGGGAATTCCGCGACCACTCCATCAATGCCATTCTCGGTCAGGAAATTACTTCTTCTCATTGGGAGTATCTGAACGGCAGACGTCTCCACGGAAAGGACAATCTGCATGACATGCACAATGGAGACCAGACTACCAGTAATACCGATGGTTTGAGCGGCAATGACAAGCTCGCCTCATTCTTTGGCCGTGTCTTCTATTCATTCAAGGACAGATATCTTGTTACTGCGACATTGCGTTATGATGGTTCATCAAAATATGCCCCGGGCTATCGCTGGTCGTGGTATCCTTCAATGGCCTTGGCTTGGCGTATCTCTGAAGAGCCTTTCTTCAAGAACAATGTGCATGCGATAGATAATCTTAAGCTGCGCTTCGGATATGGTTCGGTCGGCAACCAGAATGTTCCGGCCATGTCTTGGCAGGCAGCCTTGAGGGCTTACCCTACGGCTTCATGGGGCAACGGCTTCCTTCCTAGCCGTATTCCTAACCCTACGGTTACTTGGGAAAGCATGTATTCATTGAATGCCGGTGTTGACATCGGTTTGTTTGATGAAAGAATCAGCCTCGTCCTTGATGCTTATTCAAAGAGTACAGACGATCTTCTTATGCAGGCAATTCTTCCTGCTACCTTGGGAACCGCAGGACAGGGCGCAGCATCTGCTCCGTATATCAATTTGGGCGCAATCTCAAACAAGGGAATTGAAGCTACTATCAATTCTGTCAACATCAGTAAGAAGGATTTCAGCTGGACCAGCAGTCTCGTATTCTCATATAATAAGAATAAGGTTGTCAGACTCAATGGCGATGATGTTCACATAGACAGAACTTATCAGGTGAGCGGAACCAACAACGTGGTTACCCGTACCATGGTCGGATCTTCTGTCGGCGATTTCTACGGATACAAGGTTATCGGCCGTATCATGGATGCCAACGACATCTACGATGCTGAAGGCAATATCAAGGTCGCCCTTCCTACCACTACTATCAACAAGGATACCGGCGTGTGGGTTGGTGACTGGCTCTATGAGGATGTCGATAAGAATGGTGTCATCGATGAGAACGACCGTGTCAACCTCGGTAGCCCGCTTCCTAAGTTTACCGGCGGTATCGGAAACACCTTCACATGGAAGAACTGGGATCTCAATATGTACATTACATATTCTTTCGGCAACAAGGTCATGAACTGGCTCCGTGTAACCATGGACAACCCTAATTCGGGTGTCAACAAGTTCAAGAGAGCTGCCGACTACGCCAAGATCGGACTTATCAAGGAAAGCGGAAGCGACGATGATATCTGGAACGTATATGTCAAGAGCGCCAACAAGTGGGTTCCACGCATGAGCGCCGGCGACGTAAACGACAACGACCGCGTATCGTCCCTCTATATTGAGGATGCTTCGTATGTCCGTATCCAGAATCTCTCTCTCGCTTACAGGTTGCCTTCTAAGCTTGTCGAGAAGATGAAGATCTCTTCTATGAGATTCTCTCTCAATGTCCAGAACCTTTATACTTTCACCAAGTATTCAGGATATGATCCTGAGGTCGGTATGACCATGGAACAGTATTCTACCAATGGTCAGGATGCCCTCATGAACGGTATTGATACTGGACGTTATCCTACGCCTCGTATCTTTACTCTTGGTGTCAACATCGGTTTCTAATTTAGCATGATGAAGATATGAAAAGAATATTCAATATACTCTGCATAGCTTTTGCGATCCTGACTGTCTCCTCATGCGAGAAATGGCTTGAGGTGAAATCAGAATCCGAGCCGACGCTGGATTCTTTCTTCCTTGATGAAGCGGAATGCCGCGCCACCACCGCACCGCTTTACAGCGTTGTGTGGTTCGACTTCAACAACAACTTCAGTTTCGGCTTCATGGACGGACGCGCCAATAACGTGTTCGCACCTTGGTCTGACTATATCTATCCATATGTGAACCTCACTGAGACCATGTCCACTGCAAACCTTTATTCTGCATGGGCCAGTCTCTTCGTGATCATCGTCCAGAGTGACAACGTCCTCAAGAATCTCGACAATGCCTTCTCTAATGGCGTCAGCGAGGCTGTCGTCAATGAATGCAAGGGCGAGTGCCGTTTCATGAGAGGTCTCGCATACTGGTATCTTGCAATGAGTTGGGGCAATGTCCCTATCATAGATGATCCGACTCCTTTCCTGGACAATCCAGCAATGAACACCAATCCTACCGAAGACGTAATCGCCTTCGCTATCAGGGATATGGAATTCGCTGCTGCAAATCTTCCTGAGAAATCATCTGCAGTCGGCAGGCTGAACAAGTATTCTGCTAAAGGTATGCTTGCCCGCTTCTACAACACTGCAGCTGCCTTCGTACGTGGAGGAAACGGTTCTACCGGTTCTCTCGGCAAGAGCGCTTCTGAATACTATGCTGCAGCCAAGGCTGCCGCTCTCGACGTCATCGAGAATTCAGGTGCTGCCCTCGTGCCTAACTACGAGGATCTCTTCAAGGTCCAGAACAACGACAACTCCGAGTCACTCTTCGCTCTCCAGTGGGTTCCGAACGCAGACTACGGTTCTACCAACTTCTCCGACTCATACCTTGCTCTCAGCAGCACCGTCGTGGGCGGCCGCTCTGCATGGGGTAACGCTACTTACGGTTCCGGCGAGCTCGTTGAGCTCTTCTCCAAGAGAAACGACCTTATCCGTCTGAAAGCCACCTACTTCACCGAGGGCTGCTACTATGATTACATCCGCTCCGACGAAGGTGGTTACCTCGTCGGTACCGGTACGGGATCATACGACAGTGAAGGAAACTTCCAGATGGTGACGAAAGATACCTATACCGAGATCAAGTCCTGGATCAAGAAGGGTGTCGTTGGTTGCTCTGATGATACTGGCGGTCTTGCTACCAACCAGAACTCATGCTTCCACAATCCTCTTCTCAGGCTTGCTGACGTGATGCTCCATTACTGCGAGGCCTGCATCGGCGAGGGTACTTCTACCACTGATGCCAAAGCTGTCGAGGTATTCAATGCTATCCGCGCACGCGCCGGTCTTGCTCCTGTAAGCGAGATCACCATGGACGGCGACAACGGTCTCTGGAACGAGCGCCGCTGCGAGCTTGCCCTCGAGGGTATTACCTGGCCGGACTTCGTAAGAAGGGCCTACTACCAGCAGGACTGGGTGCTCAACTACATGGGCAAGCAGAACAGGAACTCTTCCTATACCTATAAATGGGAAACCAATACTTTCGAGTGGGAAACCGACGACGACGGCAAGATCAAGAAGGTCGGAAGCAACGACGAGGAAACTCCTAGCGCAGACCGTCTCCGTCTTCCTTATCCTGAGTCTGAGCTCGTCCAGAACCAGAATCTCAGGGCAGAACCGGTTCCTTACAATTTTGAATAAACGATAAACGGAATTAATATGAAGAAGTTTTTATACATTTTCCTTCTTGTATCTGTCGCTGCGCTTGGCTTCTCTGCCTGTGATCATGATGACAATGGCGTGGATACCAAGAACTACGGCCCGATTTCGGTGTCAAAGGTTTATCAGCACAGCGCCAAGGTAATGAAGGAACTTGATCCTGAGGTCGGAGCCCGTCTTGGAACGAACCTCCGTCTCGAAGGCAAGAATTTCAAGGGCATAAAGAGGATTGTAGTCAACGGCTCGCCGGCATATGTCAATCCGAATATGCTTACTGAGACCTGCGTGATCTTTCGTATCCCTTCATACGATGCTAAGAATGCAGAAACTCCTACCGGAGACGACTGCCCGGATGAATTCAGGGACAAGATCATAATCTCATCAAACGGCAACGCCGACTATGTGTTCCCGTTCCGCGTCATGGGATCCGCACCTTCAATCACCAGCGTAAGCCATACCCTTCCTAACGAAGGCTCATGGGTTACCGTCAAGGGTGGAAGCCTCAAGGGTGTCGCCAAAGTAGAGTTCTACAACGACAACGACGAGGTGGTAGCCGAGACCTCCGACATCCGCAACGAGGATGCCAAGGGCAAAGGCTTCCAGTTCAAGACCCCGGCTTTCCCTGATTCATACAACGGCGGCTATATCATGGCCAAGACCGACAACGGTGACGCAGTTTCTCCAAATTACTTCTGGAGAGTGAAGAATGTCTTCCTCAGCAAGTTCTATGAGGAAGAGGACGACGGACTCTACAAGAAGAACCCTCAGGCTACCAATACCAGCTATTATGCATGGGGTAGCGGCACCTCCGGAAATATGCCGGACGCTGAGGCTTATCCTGACGTTCCTTCCGTATTCCCTGCAGAAGGCGACGGCCCTAAGAACCCGGCAATCTTCAGGTCTATGCCTGACTATCCGGGATCAAAGGTCCCTGTGCTTGCTCTCAGCGATGGTAAGCATAGCGCAGATGGCGGTGCATGTATCGCCCGCGCCTGCTTCAACTCCGACGCCTGCTCGGGACGTGCTCTTGGAATGGCCGAAGCCGGTTACCTCGGCATTGGCAGCGACTTGTTCACTACGGCTACCGCCTGCGAGAATATAGCAATCCAGTTCGACTACTTCATCCCTGGACCATGGGACAGCGGACGTATCGCAGTTACTTTTGTTGACGCCGGCATCGACTGGATGGCCAACTACCATCCTTGGACCAAGGATCCGGACGCATACAAGAACGGCATGACCGAGTGGCAGACCGCTACTATTCCTCTGTCTGATTTCCCTAACTTCGCCGGCCAGACTTACGGCTTCATACTCAAGAATACCATCAAGGGTACGAACGGCGAATACGCCAGCCAGGGTATGATCGCATTCTACAATGACGACTGCGACGGCATCTCCGCTCACGAGTATGACAACTTCATTATGTACTGGAACAATCTCCGTATCGTTCCTTACGTAACCAAGGAACTCGAGGAAGAGGAAGAATAGCCAAGAAACAGAGTAAAATCTAAACCTTTTCAGGGGAGAATCCTTCGTGATTCTCCCTTTTTTTATCATGTTACAAATATTGCATGGGGCTGGTTACTATTTTGGCATAAAGGATTCATATTTAAAAAGTTTTTTGTTAAATTTGTAACATTGATCTTGAATAATGCGGAGATGAAACACTTGAAACTATTCCCAATTCTGTCACTTTTGACACTCTCTTTTGTCGGAAATGCACAGATGGCCCGGCTTTATACCTCCGAATACGGCCTGCCTAACACACAGATTAACGACATTACACAGGACAGCAAAGGATTTATCTGGATTTCTACCGAGAACGGACTCGCCCGGTTCGACGGACGCAACTTCACGACGTTCAGATACGACCCGTCAAGGACTGACGCCCTCGCCAGCAACCTTGTCATGACCATAAAGGAAGACAGCCGCGGAGTATTCTGGGCCGGCACCTCCACGGGTCTCCAGATCTTCGACCCTGACTACAATACATTCAAGAAATTCGACCTGGGAGACCTCTCGGTCCAGAATTCATCCCAGTATATATCAAGCATAATTGAAGTGCCGACATTCTCCGGCTCCGAAATCTGGGTCGCCACTTCCCAGCACGGAGTCTATGTGATCGACACCAAGACCCATAAACTCGTTACTGAGAAGAGGAACACTCTTGCCGCCAACCTTCCTACCACGTTCATCAGCAACCTCTTCCTGGACTCATCCGGAAGGGTCTGGATGTCCTCTGAGGTCAGCGGTATCTTCGCAGTGAACGGCCGCACCGGCGAACGTGAAACCGGCATCTCATGGCCCTCAGACCTTGAAAGCATATCCAACGAGATAGTCGGACAGGACTTCGCCGAAGATTCCAGCACCGGCGACATAATTATAGGTACATTCAATCACGGTATCCTCATATTCGACTCCCAGACCGGCAAGATCCGCCGCTCGCGCGACCACAAGGCCGCAACATGCCGCGTACAGTGCCTCCTTCGCAACAGCTCCATCCAGAGGGCGGGGGACCACACTTTCCTGATCGGCGTCGAGAATACCGGAATCCTCATCTACGACCTCGAGAAGGACACATGCCGCAACCTCGAGCTCGCCAACATACCGTACGACATCTCCTTCTGGAAGGTCCATTCCCTCTTCGAGGACGGCCAGGGCAACATCTGGGTAGGAGCCTTCCAGACAGGTCTCATGGTTATTCCTAAGTCCATGTACGGCTTCGAATACATCTCCGCTGGCGTTGATTCCCGCTATGGCGGCAGCAACTCCTGCGTGACATCCGTGATCCGCGACCCTGCCAACGGCGACCTCTGGGTCGGCACTGACGGCGGCGGCCTCGTCCAGATCACCCCGGACGGCCGCAGATACAGCTATACCGCCGGCAACTCAGCCCTCACCAACAACTCGGTCATGTCCCTCGCAATCGACAACAGCGGGACGATCTGGATTGCGACATACCTTGACGGACTTTTCTCCAAGCCGCGTGGCGGCGACATACGCAAGGTCGGCAACACGGCCAGCATCGGCTCTGTCCGCACGGAAAGCCTTGCCTACGACTCCAAGAACAACATTCTCTACGTCGGCACCCACGGCAACGGCTTCAGCATAATCAATCCGGATGACGGCCGCGTACTACGCACCATCTCAGAGATCATGAACAAATGGGTCAGCTCCCTCTTCGTGGACAGCGACGGCATGCTCTGGGTAGGAACATATAACGGCCTCCTCTGCTACAACAGCGCCGTCGGCCAGCTCATCAGCTACAATGTCGGCCCTGCAGGAGTGCGCGCCCGCGTCTATTCCTTCTGCGAAGGCATGGGCGGAGTCATGTGGATCGGCACCGGAGAAGGACTCATCTACTTCGACCGCGCCAAGAGCGACCTGCACCTGTATACCGAAGCTGAAGGCCTCTCCAGCAACGTCGTCAACGCCCTCCAGGAGAGTTCGGACGGCAATATCTGGATAGCCACGTCATACGGTCTCTCGCGTCTTACCCCATCCTCAGGCCGTTTCACCAGGTACTTCTCCTACGACGGCCTCCAGGAAAACGAATTCCACCACGGAGCCTCGTTCGTCGACGACGACGGCAAGATCTACTTCGGCGGCATCAACGGCATCACCGCCTTCTATCCTAAGATGGTCGACCAGAAGGCCCATGACCTCCCGCCGCTCTACTTCACCAACCTGACGGCCATGAACAAGGAGATCGAGTTCGATGCGACCGCAGAGCAGAACATTCTCGACAAACACATCACCGAGGCCACCAGCATCACCCTTCCTTATCGTACCAACACCTTCTCTCTCGGATTCGCAGTGCTCGAATACACCAACCCGAGGAAGGTACAGTACATGTACAAGCTCAACCACAACGATCCGGAATGGCACCATACATCCCAGGGCAACCCGATCGCGACATATACCAACCTCCCGAGCGGCCGCTACGAACTCCAGGTAAGGGCCTACCTCGAAGACGAGGAGGATGAATTCTCGACCCGCAGCATCAAGATAAGGATACTCCCTCCATGGTACCAGACCTTCTGGGCGTACCTGCTCTATCTTGCCCTGCTTGTCTTCGGATGCTACCTTCTGCATCGCAACGTGATGGCCCGCCGCAAGCGCCGCCATGAAGAGGAGCAGTCGGAAATCCGCGATCTCAAGCTCCAGATGTTCACCAACATCTCCCATGAGATCCGTTCTCCGCTCACCCTCGTGATGTCCCCGCTGAAGAAGCTGCGTGAGTCCGAGACTGATCCTAAGCAGAAGGCGCTCTACAACCTGATGTACCGCAACTCCCTGCGAATCCTGCGTATCGTCAACCAGCTCATGGACATACGAAAGATCGACGACGGCCAGATGCAGATGCATTTCCTCGAGACCGACATAATCTACTTCATAAAGGAGATCATGCACTCGTTCGACAACCTTGCAGTCACCCGTAACATCGATTACACCATCAACACGTCCAGCGACGTGCTCAACGCATGGGTTGACCAGGGCAACTTCGACAAGATCGTATTCAACATAATCTCCAACGCCTTCAAGTACACCCCTGACGGCGGGAAGATAGAAGTCATTGTATCCAAGCCGGAGCATAATTACGGCACCCTGCAGGCAGGAATCGAAGAATTCGTGCGCATCGGCATCACGAACTCCGGCAGTCATATAGACGAGAAGAACCTCGAAAGAGTCTTCGAAAGGTTCTTCCAGTCCGACGTGCTCGACGCGAAGGGCGGTTCAGGAGTGGGCCTCAGCCTCGCCAAGATGCTGGTCGACTTGCACCATGGCAAGATCAGCGCCTCCAACACCGAGACCGGCGTCTGCTTCACGGTTCTCCTGCCTCTCGGAAAAGACCACCTCACGGACGAGGAACTTAGTCTGACGACTCATCATAAAGACCTATATACCAAGCAGATGAATGTAGAGGACTTCACGGACACCGCCGAGGATATCAGCTATCATAGCTCCGAAGAAGCCGAGAAGGCAGTCAAGTCCAAGAAGACCGTGATCATCGTGGACGACGACGACGAGCTCCGCGACTATCTGCGCATGGAACTCCGGGGCACATACAACGTCCAGGCATACGCCAACGGCCGTTCCGCATGGGGAGAGATCTCCACTACGGTGCCGGACGTGGTCATCACCGACCTGCTCATGGAGCCTATGGACGGAGAGGAACTCTGTACCAAGATCAAGCACAATCCGGATACGAACCATATTCCGGTGATCATACTGACGTCCCAGAACGACGAGGCCAGCGTGCAGCGCTGCCTTGACTGCGGCGCGGACCGATTCTTCACCAAGCCGATTTCTATGGACATACTCAAGAGCGCTGTCGTGAATGCCATTTCCAACAGGGACAACATGCGTAACAAGTTCTCCAACGAAGTGGCCTACAAGTACGATGAGCTCAAGGTCAGCTCGGCGAAGCCTCTCATCGAGAAGGTCATCGAGGCGATCAAGAAGAACATCGACAAACCGGAATTCGGCGTCGAGGACCTCAGTCTCGAGATCGGCATGAGCCGAGTCCATATGAACAGAAAGCTGAAGGAAGCGATAGGGCAGTCTCCGAGCGGGCTCATCCGTTCGATCAGGCTCAAACAGGCCGCGTACCTGCTGATCAACGACAAGGTGAATATCTCCGAAGTCGCATACAGGGTGGGATTCTCTACGCACTCGTACTTCTCCAGCTCGTTCAGGGACTACTATGGCATGACCCCGAAGGAATTTGTGGACAAGTATCAGGACTGCCAGGATGAGGCTACCCTGAACAGACTGTTCAAATAGAATGAAATTCAAGAACTAAGAAACGATAGATCAATGGAAAAAACATGGAGATGGTTTGGCAAGAAGGATAAGATCACTCTTGCCCAGCTAAGGCAAATCGGAGTGGAGGGTATCGTCACCGCCCTGCACGACGTGCCACTAGGTGAGGTCTGGACACGGGAGAAGATCCGTGACCTGCGCGAGTATATCGAAAGCTACGGTATGCGCTGGAGCGTGGTCGAGTCCCTTCCGGTAGTGGAAACAATAAAATATGGCGGTCCGGACAGAGACCACCAGATCGAGGTCTATAAGGAAAGTCTGCGAAATCTTGCGGCAGAAGGCATCCACTGCATCTGCTACAACTTCATGCCTGTACTCGACTGGGCCCGTACGGACCTGCAGCACAGCAATCCTAACGGCGCGACAAACCTCTATTTCAATTATGCAGAATTTGCATACTTTGATATTTATATCCTGAAGCGTGCGCGTGCACGGGAAGAATGGGCGCAGTTCCGCTTCCCTGACGGGGTAGGAGAGGGCCGCAACGTCCTTGCAGAAGCCGACGAACTTGCCAGGAACATGACCCCGGAGAAGGAACATCAGCTCGTCGAGACGATCATCATCAAGACCCAGGGCTTCGTGTCCGGCAACTTCAGCGAGAACGACGAGGCTCCGATCCAGAAGTTCCGCGACTTCCTCGATCTCTACAAGGGCATCGACAAGGCTCAGCTCCGCGCCAACATGAAATACTTCCTCGAAGCTATCATGCCGGTCTGCGACGAATGCGACATGAACATGTGCGTGCATCCTGACGATCCGCCTATCGAGGTTCTCGGACTTCCGCGCATCGTCCGCACCGAGGAGGACATCAAATGGTTCCTCGACGCTGTCCCGAACAAGCATAACGGCCTGACCTTCTGCGCAGGTTCCCTTTCTGCTGGAGCATACAACAACGTCGTCGACCTTGCGAGGAAGTTCGCATCCAGGACTCATTTCGTCCATCTCCGCAGCTGCCACATATTCCCTAACGGCGACTTCACCGAGGCGTCCCACCTCGGCGGCCGCGCAGACCTGATCGAGCTGGTGCGCATTTTCGAGAAAGAGAATCCGAATCTCCCGATGCGCGTGGACCATGGTCTCACGTTCACCGACGTTCCGGGCGGCATCTTCGACGAGCAGAGCCATGGCCATAATGCCGGCTACACGCTTCTCGGACGCATGTTCGCAATGGGTCAGGTGCAGGGCATCATAGCTACTGTCGACCGTGAGCTGGGTATCGAGTACAAACAACCGGGATTTTTCGACTAATAGATTTAAAGCATATTATGAAACTTAATGATATACTGGGCGGGCAGTTCAATCCCGCAGAGTGGGAGGCCAAGGGTTACCAGCTTCCTAAGTTTGATATCCAGGCTGTCCGCGAGAAGACGGCCAAGGAGCCTACATGGGTTCATTTCGGCGGCGGTAACATTTTCCGCGCATTCCCTGCAGCTATCCTCAATGATGCTCTCAATACCGGAAAATATGACCGTGGCGTCATCGTGGCCGAGACTTTCGATTTCGAAGTTGTTGACAAGGCTTATGCTCCATACAACAATCTTTCGCTTCTGGTGAGTCTCCAGTCTACCGGAACCATCGAGAAGAAGGTCATCGCTTCTGTTACCGAGGCCTTGAAGGCCGATCCTCAGTTCAAGGACTGGGACCGTCTCGTGGAGATTTTCCGCAATCCGAGTCTCCAGATGATCTCATTTACGATTACGGAGAAGGGATACACTTACAATGATGCCGACCTGGCCCGCGGTCTCCAGCCTCTGTTTGCGATGGGCAAGGTCTGCGCCCTGCTCTATGAGCGCTGGCAGGCAGGAAAGCTTCCTCTGACCGTGCAGTCTATGGATAACTGCTCTCACAATGGCGACAAGGTGAAGGCCGGCGTGTTCGCATATGCGGAGAAGTGGGTCGGCGACGGCCTCGTTCCGGCTGCGTTCCTGGATTATCTCAAGGATGAGTCCAAGATTACGTTCCCATGGTCGATGATCGACAAGATTACTCCTCGTCCTCATGAGAAGGTCAAGGAGATGCTCGCCCAGGACGGATTCGAAGACAACAATTATATCGAGACCGAGAAACATACCTTCACCGCCCCGTTCGTCAACTCCGAGGAGGTGCAGTATCTCGTGATCGAGGACAATTATACTAACGGGCGTCCGCCGCTCGATCTTGGCGGTGCTCTCTATACCACACGTGAGATCGTGGACAAGGTTGAGACGATGAAGGTGACGACTTGTCTGAATCCTCTCCATACTGCGATGGCCATCTATGGCTGCATGCTGGGCTATACTTTGATCAGTGCCGAGATGGCTGACGAGGATATCCGTCCGTTCATCCAGAAGATCGGATACATCGAAGCTATGCCTGTCGTGGTGGATCCGGGCGTGCTGAATCCTTATGAGTTCATCGGTGCGGTGATCAACCGTCGTCTGCCGAATCCGTTCATGCCGGATGCTCCTCAGCGTATCGCTTGTGATACTTCGCAGAAGCTTCCTATCCGTTTCGGAGAGACTCTCAAGAAGTATGTGGCACGTGGTCTCGACAAGTCCAACCTCGTGCTTATTCCTCTGACTCTTGCCGGCTACGCGCGCTATCTGAAGGGTATCAAGGATGACGGTACTCCGTTCGAGCCTTCTCCTGACCCGCTTCTCGAAGAACTGCAGGCAATCGTAGCTCCTCTCGAGATCGGAAAACCTGACCAGGACTGGAGCCCTCTCAGGAAGCTTTACAGTCGCAAGGATATATTTGCCGTCGATCTTTATGAGATCGGCCTCGGCGAGCAGATCGAAGGTTACGTCAAGGAGCTCTTCGCCGGCCCTGGCGCCGTCCGCAAGACCCTCCACAAGTACGTCTCCGCGCGCTAGCCTCCCTCCGGCACCGCTTCCGGCTCTCGGACCGCGCCTGGCCTGCCGTTGCTTGGCTTCCGGCCTGTCCGGCTTCCGGCTCCCGGCCTGCCTCGCCTTCCAGCCTGCTTTAGGCCTGCCGTCGCCGTCGCTCGGCCCGCGCCGCTTACTCTAATATAGGATGACCGCCCGGCCATCCTATATTTTTGTATTCCCTCCGCCACCCGTCCGCCGCTCTCCTGCTAGCGCATCCACCGACTTTGCCGCCGATGTCCTGCTAGGGCATCCACCGACTTTGCCGCCGATGTCCTGCTTGCGCGGGGCGCCGGGGAACTACGTTCGCTGACGCTCACTCCGTACCCTCCCACAATCTGCCGCGTCATCGCTGCGCGATAACTTGCATCTTGCGGGCCCCTCCCTCTCCCCGTGGCCGAGGGGGGCCACGTCCCCGGCCACCAGGCCAGCGACATCTCACTCCCAGCTCGCCATCACCCCCTGGCCACCAAGGTCAGCGGCGTCCCTGTCACCCGTCCAGTGCCGTCCGACTTCCGGACAATTGACAGGCCGTTGTTTAACGAGCCCTCTAATCCATCGGACAAAGCGTTGAGGGTGCAGCAATGTGCCACTGAGCGACCTGTACTGTAGTGTGCCGCACCCTTAACCTTGATTTTCCGGCGCTGAGGGTGCAGCAACGTGCCACTGAGCGACCTGTACTGTGGTATGCCGCACCCTTAACCTTGATTTTCCGGCGCTGAGGGTGCAGCAACGTGCCACTGAGCGACCTGTACTGTGGTATGCCGCACCCTTAACCTTGTTTTTTCGGCACTGAGGGTGCAACACCATGCCACTGAGCGTACTGTACTAAGGGAAGCTGCCCCCTCAGCATACAAATGGTCCACGCCGTCTGTGCGTCGTCCGACTTCTTTCGCGTCCAGCTATCCGGCCGCATACAACACCCCTATTTGGTGATTCTTAATTCGCTGATTTATAGTTATCTCCCTACAGTTTGGGGTGTCCGTTTTGGATACCCCAAACAATAAGGATCTCGATGTGTATCAATTACTTGACAATCACCGTTCAGTTGTCGTCCTGAAAAAAGTTTACCAGAACAGGCGTCGTTCCCAAAGGAAATGCCACTGAACCTGGTGTGTATATGGGTCCAAATCTTGGACCCATATGAACGAAAAAGGGGGGTAAACGTAGATATGAGTCCAGAGTTTGGACCCATATCTACACTTGATCAGGGAATCTCGCCGTTTCCGAATACGAATGTCCGGTAATCCGGGCAATCTTCCGAATTTGTTTTCTCTGGACATCTTGTGCACCAAGAATCCCCTATACTCTTTCAATTCTCTGGGACAGACAGTGCAACAGTCGGGGGCGAGGAGGGCCTTCATGGCCAGAGCCCGCCGCAGCGCCCGATCTGTAGCAGCCGGAGGGCGTATATTCCGGCTGCGGTGC
>JAEEGL010029544.1_pt1 | contig 21091 bp, 7 predicted proteins | sample 9134231 | NCBI WGS metagenome assembly JAEEGL01 (sample SAMN16246548, study PRJNA631951) | gut metagenome | biome: gut microbiome; feature: rumen; material: fiber-attached | host: Bos | place: Iran: Karaj | collected 2018-10 | reverse complement strand
GGCGACGACGAGGCGATGATTATCGACCAGGACTTCCTGCGTGCCTTGCAATATGGTATGCCTCCCACGTTTGGTATTGGTATCGGTATTGACCGTCTGGTCATGGTACTCACAGGAAAGTTCGTCATTGGCGAAGTCATGCTGTTCCCACAGATGAAGCCTGAGAAGAAGATTCCTCAGAGCACTCCCGCTGAGTGGGCTGAGGTTGGTGTCGCTGAAGAGTGGGTTCCCGTACTCCGCAAGGCTGGTTTCAACCTTGTGCAGAACATCGCAACAGAAAAGCCCCAGGGACTGCAGCAGAAGATTGGCGACATTGTCAAGAAATACAAGCTCGACATGCAAAAGCCAAGCGTTGATGAAGTCGCTGCATGGATTGAGAAGGCGCAAGCCTAATTATCAATTGCAATTTGTATAGATGTACGACTGCGGACGCATAGCCATTATTGGCGGAGGATCGTGGGCAACGGCCATTGCCAAGATTGTGGTGGGACACACCCATCACATCGGATGGTATATGCGCCGCGACGACCGTATAGAGGACTTCCGCAGGTTGGGTCACAACCCCGCCTATCTGATGAGCGTCCGTTTCAATATCGACGAGATATTCTTCTCTTCAGACCTCAACAAAATTGTACAGCTATACGACACGCTGGTCTTTGTCACGCCATCACCCTACCTGAAGAGTCACCTCAAGAAGCTCAAGGTAAGGCTGCGCGACAAGTTCATCGTCACCGCCATCAAGGGTATCGTTCCTGACGAGAACCTCGTCTGCTCCGAATACTTCCATCAGGTCTATGATGTTCCCTACGAGAACCTGGCATGTATCGGAGGACCGTCTCATGCTGAGGAGGTGGCTCTCGAACGTCTGAGCTATCTGACCATCGGCTGTTCCGACCGCGATAAGGCACAGGCCTTTGCCGACATTCTGGCCAGCGAGTTCATCAAGACCAAGACGTCAACCGATGTCATCGGCATCGAGTATTCTTCTGTACTGAAGAATGTCTATGCCATTGCTGCCGGTATCTGCAACGGTCTGAAGTTCGGCGACAACTTCCAGGCAGTTCTCATGGCCAATGCCGTTCAGGAGATGTCGCGCTTCCTACAGGTGGTATATCCTATTGAGCGCAACATTGTCGATAGCGTCTATCTGGGTGACCTGCTGGTGACGGGTTACAGCAATTTCTCGCGTAACCGCACCTTTGGTACCATGATTGGCAAGGGCTATAGTGTGAAGACGGCACAGATAGAGATGGAGATGATTGCCGAAGGCTATTTCGGCACCAAGTGTATGAAGGAGATTAACCGCCACTGCCACGTCAATATGCCTATCCTCGATGCGGTCTATAACATCCTCTACGAGCGTATCAGCCCGCAGATTGAAATCAAGCTGCTAACAGATTCCTTTAGGTAGCATTTACTACTGACGGGCATCAAGCTAATAGAGATAAAGAGAGGGTATTTCCGACTGGGAAATGCCCTCTCTTTCTGATGTGGTAGTTAACTCATCAATAGTTGTCACCGTACCGTTCACGGGTGATGTCATCAAGGGCGCGGCAACGGGTGTTGGGAACGCCGAGATAACCCACGATGAGCGAGATTGCCAACAGGGCTATCATGCAGAAAGCAGCAATGGTGAAGCCCTCACCATTCTCACCATAGATGATGGTGAAGATAAGTCCCCATACGGCAGACAGGCCACGGACGATGAAGAACATCAGTCCCTGAGCACCGGCACGGAACTTAGCGGGAAACAACTCGCTGCCCCACAAGGCATAGAATATCTGCGGAGAAGAACCGCCCTGCACACCCCAGAGGATGGCGAAGAGCCAGAGCCCCATCATACCATTGACACCAATAGTAACGATGACCAGCCAAGCGGCGATAGCTACCAACAGGCCGAAGGTGTAAATAGCCTTATGCGATGTCTTGTCTATGAGTTTGGAGACAACAAACGTCACACCGACGATGATGGCCCATTGGATGCAGTTCATCCAGTTGGCCTGCTCGTTGGTCACGCCACCAGCCGTTTCATAGATGTGCGGCTGGAAGAAGCCCATCACGGAGGCCACAAGGTTCCACGTCAGATAGATGGTAGCCAGGAAGGCAACGGTCTTCACGGCGATAGAGTTGGTGAATAACAGCTTGATGTTGTCCAGCATGCCGGGCTGTTTCTGTCCAGATGCCTTTTGGGCGGTAAATTCAGCACTTTCCTGAAGCTTTCGCTGCAGGTTCCACGCAATGAAAGCCACGATGAACAGCGTGAAGAAAACGATACGCGACGAGAAGGCATTGACAGCCTCAGTGCTCATGTCAGCACCACCAAACAGATGAGCCACCGACTGCACCCAGCTGAACAAGTAACCGCCAGGAGCGAACAACATGCCGAAGAGCAGTATGCACATCGGCCCAAAGCCCCACGACATCTGCGAGATACAGATATTGCGGCCACGGTTGTTGACCTCAGACGACTCAGAGATATATGTCCACGAAGCGGGAACACCCACTCCGACGCTGATACCCGTTACGAGGAATCCTGCCAGCAGCATGGGGAAGTTGACGCTGAACATAACCAGCAGCACACCCGTCATATACACCAGCAGGTTGTAGGTGAAGATAAACTTACGACCGTACTTGTCGGCCAGGAAACCGCCGATGATGGCACCGATGGCGGCACCGAGGCAGTTGGCGCTGATGAAGTTCAGCCAGCCAAGATGTACCTCAGTGAGTCCGAGGTACTGCTGCCACAAGGTAAGACCGCTGGCACCAGCCACAATGGCACCGGCATCAAGATAATTGGTCAGAGACACCGCGATGGTGCTCTTCAAAGAACCAGAATTTTCCCTTTTTACGATATTGCTTTATTTCGATATTTCGATATTTCGACATTATCTGCAGACAATGTCACACTCGATATTGAAAAACTTGGCCACCTTCAGGATGGTGTCGATGTGATGACCGACGGCAGCTGCCATGTGGTGGGTAGGACCAGCCTCGCTCCACTTGTTGACAAACTCACGGCAGGGCAGTGAGAACTTGGTGCGCATATTGGTATCGCCAAAGGTGAAGATTTCGCCTTCCTCGTTGACACCCTCAGCCACCACGAACTTGAACACACCGTTCTTGTCCTGGGTAATGGCGAGATAAGTGACGGGACCCGTCGGCGGATAGAACTGCGTCAGATAACCACCGCCAGTCTTGCCGTGGAATACGGGAACAATCTTCATGGTCGGCTTCTTGGCCTGTGAGATATCGAAATCGCCAGAACCGCTGTGTCCGATGATGCAGATGTCCTTCGGGAAGTCAATGCTGTACATCTCGGCCAGCGTGCCAGTACCGCTGATGGTCTTCAGAATCGACATCGCCATAGCCACCTTCATATCGCCCTCAACGGCACAAGCCGTGTGCTGCTTGATAAGCATTGAAAAGGCGGGGATGAGCATGGAGTCGAGTTTGCCAGCCACACCCTGTGCAAAACCTGCATAGTGAGAGGCTATCATGCCCAGTTTTTCGTCTTTCACCCACTGTTCAAAGGCCACGACATACTTTGCCATGTCCCAGACTTTCTCTACCGAGCCTCCGCCTTCGATGTCGAAGGTTGCCAGGATGTCCTCAGCCTTGGCGCGAATAGCAGCCTCGTCGGTGATGTTGTCGGCAATGGCCCACATCTGTTCCCAGTCAAACTGCTTGGTATAGACGAACATACGGTGATAGAGGTTGGTCTCGTCAATGTAGAGGTCCATCATACCAGGGTATGGACGGCCAATCTGTGCGATATTCGTGTCACGGAAACGACGACGCACCTGGGCGGCACGGCACCAGTCCTCTATCTCGGCCTGTACCTCGGGGTCGCCTCCCTCTACAACGCCGGTGATGACTGCCGAACGCTTGCCGGCACGGTTCAGATCAGCTACCATCTCACCGATGGCACCGCAAGCATACAGCTCGCCGAGCCAGGTGGGGATGTCTGTCTTTGCATAATCGGGAGCCAGCTTCTTCTGCACATTGACGATGACGACGGGAACGTCGAGGTCGCGCACGGCAGGCAGCATGTTATACGATGTGCAGTAAGTCAGCATCTGCAGGATGACGAGATCCACGTCTGCTGCGCGGAACTTGTCGCCGGCAGCCATCGACTGCTCCTTGGTAGTCACCATGCCGCCATCGATGATCTCAATCGTGTCGGGCAGCGTCTTCTTGAATGCCTCATACTGTGCCTCGAATTCGGGGACGAGTTGTGGGAACTGTGGCAGGTAAGCCTGCAGTGCGATGCTGAAGACACCTACCTTTGCTTTGGTCTCTACTAATGGTTTTGCCATAATGATTTGTTTTTTATGATTTGTTGTTTCGATGTTTCTATATTACGTTATTTTGTTATTTCGAGGTAACGCTGGTATGCCTGGTCCCATGCGGCCTTGTCGCCCGTAGGATGGTAAGCCACCATGTCAACGCTGTTGGCAATAATGGCACGCATTGCCCAGATGTCTGCCACATCACCGCTGGCCTTCGCTTGCAACATGATATTGCCGATGGCCGTACACTCCTGCGGACCTGCCAATACCTCGACGCCACAGGCATCGGCTGTAAACTGGTTCAGATATTTGTTCAACGAACCGCCACCAATGATATGCAGCACGTTGATTGGCCTTAGTTCCTCACGGTTTTCCGTGGGGTTTTTAAATTCCTTCAACCATCCGAACACCTGACGATAGCGCAAGGCCAGCGAGTCAAAGATGCAGCGGCAAATCTCTGCCGGCGTCTCCGGCACGGCCTGTCCCGTCTCACGGCAATACTGCTGGATAGCCTCTATCATGCTGGGCGGATTAGCAAAGGCCTTGTCGTCCGGATTGATGATGCTGCGGAAAGCCTCGACTTCCATTGCCGAGCCCTGCAGTTCGGGATGGCTCAGTTTGCGAACCTCTTCCGGCCATTCTTTGCGGCAACGCTCATAGAGCCACATGCCACAGATGTTTTTCAGGAATCGCGTGGTACCCTCAATGCCGCCCTCGTTGGTGAAGTTCAGTTCGTAGCTGCGGTCGTTGATGATGGCCTCCTTCGTCTCGATGCCCATCAGACTCCACGTACCACTGCTGAGGTAGGCAAACTGCTCGTCCTTGGCAGGCACGGCAGCTACGGCAGCCCCCGTGTCATGGCCGGCAACAGCTATCACCGGCACGGCACCCAAGCCCGTCATCTTCTGCACTTCCTCGGTCAGCACGCCAATCGGTGTGCCAGGCTGTACCATCCGTCCGAAGTGCTCGCGGGTCAGTCCCACACTCTCAATCAGTTTCTCTGACAGGTCATCCGACCTCGGATCCAGCATCTGACTGGTTGATGCAATGGTGTATTCACACACAGCCTCGCCGGTCAGCATCCACGAGAGGGCATCAGGCACGAAGAGCACCTTCCTGGCCATCTTCATTGCACTGTTGCCGTCCTGCTGCATGGCATACAGCTGGAACAACGAGTTGAAGTTCATGAACTGGATGCCCGTGATGTCATAGACCTCACGCTGCGGAACAACGTGACGCAGGTATTCCTCCATGCGTCCGAAGGTATGCGGGTCGCGGTAGGCCATGGGGTTGCGCAGCATGGCACCGTCCTCACCGATAAACACGAAGTCAACGCCCCACGTATCGATACCGATGCTGGTCAGCGTAATCTGGCGGCGAGCCACCTCCTTCAGTCCGCGAATCATTTCAAAATACAGGGCGTAGATGTCCCAATAGAAGTGTCCGCCCGTCTCAATCAAGTTGTTGGGGAAGCGTGTCAGTTCCTCCTGTTCCAGCCGTCCGTCGGCCAACGTACCCAGGATGGTACGTCCACTCGTAGCGCCGAGGTCAACGGCAAAGTAATATTTCTTCATTTTTCGTTTTTCACTTTTCGTTTTTCATTTTTCACTTTTCGTTTTTCACTTAAAACGTCAGTGTTTCCCCGTCGTTCGTGAAATCGACGAGTTCGTACTTGTCGGAAGTCTTCACGTCAAACATCGTGTTAGCCTCCACCTTATTGTTACGCAGCGTGATGTTGTTGCAGCGCGACAGCGGCATGTCCTTGCGGTCGCCAGGCTTGAAGAACTGCGTCCACGGGTGGATAAACAGGAACCGACCGCAGCGTCCCGTCATACCCTCCACGGTGACGTACTCATAGTGCTGCGGGGTGTCCGGGCGCATCTTCAGCCAAAGCACGCGGTCAGTATGCTCCGAGTGGCAGTTGCGCAGAATGACGTTACGGTTATGCAGCGACTCCGAACCCAGGGTCAGACAGCCGTGCACCCGACCGTAGCGACAGTTCTGGATCAGTATGCGTTCGTTGGCACCGTTCGTCTCGTCCTTGTCGGCCCACGTGCCCTTGCCACCTTTCAGCACCACGGCATCGTCGTTGACGTGCATGAAGCAGCCGTGCACCATGACGTCCGTGCAGACATCAATGTCGATGGCGTCCGTCGATGGACCGCCGCGCTTAGGCTCCGGAGCCCAGATGTTCTCCGTGGGGGCATAGATGTAGCAGTCTATGTAGCGCACGTGGTTACTCCTATAGACATGGTTCGTCCAGAACGGCGAGTTGATCAGGTGAACATCCTGAACGGTGACGTTCCTCGAGTTCGATATATAGGTCAGGCGCGGACGCTGTCCATCCTTGTTGGCACACTGCGGATTCCACCTGCGGCGAATCCAGAACTCCTGCCAGTAGGGCAGTCCGTTGCCGTCGATGGTTCCCCGGCCGCTGATGGTGAATCCGTCCAGTCCGTCGGCGTTCACCAGCGCCACAAAGTATTTACACGTCTCACCCTCAATGCGCGTCGTGGCAATGGGGTAGTCGGCAATGCGCTCGCTGCCCTTCAGCGTGCCGCCCTCACGGACATGCAGATGAGTGCCCGGCTTGAAGAACAGCGCACCGGTCGTCACCGTACCCTGGGGCACCACCACCACGCCGCCGCCCTCGCGGCTGCAGCGGTCTATGACGGCCTGCACCTGCTGCGTCTGCACCTCGCTGCTGCCCATCACCACTCCATAGTCACTCACCACATACTGCTTGCCCAGCGTTGCCAGGTCAACCTTCGTGGTATCGCGGAACCACGCGTCCATGGGCGTGCCGTCAGGCCACACCTCGCTATTCTCCACTTTTGTCTTTTTAGCCGGCTTCTTGGCAGCCTGCACCTCTAAGGTCATACCCGCCGTCAGTAGCAGGACAACCCATAACCATACAATTTTTCTCATTCGTTTGTTTTAGCAGTTAATCATTTGTTGCCTGCAAAATTACGAATAATTTTCCAATCACGAACAATAAAACATGTAAAAAAAACAAAATGGGAGCGATTGCTCCCATTTTGCTTACTTAATAACAATTTTTTTACCGCGGATGATGTGAATCTTCTTACCCTTCATGTCGGCATCGGTCTGGTAGATGCGACGGCCCTGCAGGTCATAGTGTGGCGTATTCGGGTCGTTGGCATCGTAGAGTACAGCCTTGATGAGCGAGGCTTCGCTCCACACAATGGCGACATCAGAAGGCTGACCACTCAGCGTGTACTGGCAGTATGCCTTGCCCTTCGGCACCACTTCACCCTTAGGCGTCAGCGTAAACTTGGATGCGACACCGGCATTCTCCTTCATCTGATAGACATTGTCGTCGTCCACCACGTATGGTGCCGTAGCAGTACCTATGAGCATGTTGCCCATGATGGGTGCTATGGCAGGAGCCTCACCAATAAAGCCGGGAGCTGCCGACGAACCAGCCTCCGTCATATCGATGCGCTGTCCGGCAGTACCTGAAAGGATGATGCCCTCGCCAGCGGCAATAGATGTGACGGTGAGTTCGTTGACCACGAAGCTCTTATCGTCATACTTGCTCAGATACCATGCCTTGACTGCCTTGTCGTTGAACGTGACGGCGACAGGCGACGAGAAGGTGCAGGCACCCTCTGTGGGTAGCACCACGGTAGCACCACGCAGCAACGAGAAGTTCTTGGACTGCTGGCTACCGTCAAACCACATCTGTTCGTTAGCACTCCAGATATAGCCATCGGCCTGGCACACCATGTCATAGGTTAGGCTCTTGTCCTCGACGCGAATCTGATAGGCACCGTAGTTGTCGGTAATGCCTACGTAGCTGACATCGCCACTACGCAATGTGACGCGGGCTCCAGCAACAGGTGCACCGTCAGCATCGCGTGTCACCTTACCGCTCAGCAGTGCACCGGGCACTTCCTTGAAGATGGCCTGAATGGCGGCACTGCTTGATACGGTCCACGTCAGCGTGTCCTTAGAGCCCACCTTCTTATCGTCAATCTGCCAGCGGTCGAACGTCCAGCCGTCAGCAGGAATGGCTACAAGCATGATTTCCGTGCCATAGGCATAGCGTCCTGTTCCACCTTCGACGGTACCTGCCTGAGCATCATAAGTAACGGTGACGTCATAGTACTTCGGCGAGAATACAGCGGTCAGCGTAGCAGCTCCCTGCGGCGTATAGGTAAAGATGGAGTCTTCGCACAGCAGGTTGTCGTTCTCCAACCACTTGGTGAACGCATAGCCCTGTGCAGGAATGGCTGTCAGCGTGACGTTCTGGCCGTAGTCGAACTGGCCGGATGCCGGCGTGACGGTACCACCTAGGACGGGTGAGGCATTGATGGTCAGCGTCAGCTTGCCACCAGCATACTGTACCCAAGTAGCCTGACGACCTGCGGCTCCCTGGAAGCCCTCGCTGTCAGTAATGCCAGCCGTCTGAACAGTCAGCACGTAGTAGCCGTCACCACTGGTCACAGCCTGCAGACCCAGCTGATACTCAGTATCGCTGACCTTGGTGATGACAATCTTCGAGGCATCCTGCTGTATTCCCTGGCAGGCCAGCGTGATGTCATCGGTAGTGAATGTTGCCTCCTGGATAGCCTTGCTGAACTGGACGTTCACCGTGCTGACGACCTCCTTGGCAACGGTTCCCTCAGCAGGTACGCCAGTGAATCCCGTCACTGCGAGTTCCACGTCAGGCTTTGCTGCAAAGGTAAGCACATAGGTTTCGCCAGCCAGTGGCATGTTGGCCACGAAGTGCAGGCGGTTCTCCTTGATTGGGTCACGACTGTCGCGCAGGGTACGGTCTGTCTGCCAGAAGTTGTCAATGTTCAGCTCCATACCGTCGCTCTGGCGTACTATCTTCATCAGTTTCTGACGTCCCACCGTCGGATCCATGAGGTTGCCATAGCTCCAGCCGGCTGCCGTGGGCAGCAGCGTGAGGTGGTACTCAGTATCGCTCTTCTTGTCGATGGTTACACTGGCCAGTTCATTCACCACATCGGTAGTAGCATCAGTGAAGTAGATATGGTCAGGCGTATCATTGATGTCAGAGACATCGTTGACAAGGAAGCCTCGCTGCGGGCTACCAGGTGCTGACGGCGAGAAGCCGCGTATCAGTTCGTGGATAGTCACCTGATCCAGCAGTGACAGGTTCTCGTTACCATAGCTGGTGACGTGGGTAGCCTTGATGTCGTATTCCACGAAGTGGCCGAGCAGCGTGCTCTGCAACCACCACTGGGCATAAGCCTGTGAGTGGGCAGGAATGGTGCCGAACTCAGTAGGAATAGCCTCGCCCATTGCCATCACCTTGTCCTGTCCGTTCAGCTGCGACGACAGGAACTCGAAGTCGATGTACAGCCCCTTCTCGTTCTCGATAATCTTGGGCTGCTGGGTCACCATGCGTACATTGGTGGCATCACCGTTGCCCTTATTGTTGATGAGCACGGCAAACTCACTGGGTACCATCGGCTCTACCTCTTCCGTCAGGGCGTCGTCACCGAAGATGTCACGCTGCATGAAGTAGGTGAGGTCGAGTTCAGGCGACGGCTTCACGGTGAGGGTAACAGGATAGAGGTCACGGGTCACCTGCAGTCCGCTGTAAGGATCGACATAGCTCAGCGTACCTCCGAAGGAGTATTCCACAGGCTCCTCAGGAGCAGCATACTTCGACGGGATGAAGAGGATGGTAGCCGTACCAGTGCTGTCTGCACCCAGGTGCCAGCCGCTCTCCATGTCGAGACTGCCCTGGAACTGCTGCAGACTCTCTGTGTGCATCTCGAATTCCTTGGCAGTAGCCACCTCATGCGTCTTCAGATTGGTGACGTTCAGCGACAGCTTCACGTTCTCCATAGCCTGCGTCTTGCTGCCGTTGCTAACAGTCAGCGTGCCGCGGAAGGCCTGACGCGTCATCGTCATAGTCTGCTCAATCTGCAGCGAGATGGTAGCACAGGTACTCTTGCTCTCCTCCTGCAGGCGCTCTACGAACAGGTCGGTCTCCTTGACGTACATGTCGGCAACATTGATATACTTGCCATTGCTGTCGGTGGAGACGGCACGGTCGAGGTCGTGCATGGTAACAGCAATCTTAGCCAGAACGGCAGAGTGAATCATGTTCTCAGACTCCTTGCCGGTGGTCTCGAATATAGTGGTATTGTTGATACGCTCCACGAAAGTGTTCAGCTGCTCGATAGAAATATCCTGCGGCTTGTAGGCAAGCAGTGCGTCAGCAGTCAGCTGACCCTTTTGGCTCTGGCTGACCACAGCCTCCAACAATTTGTTCAGCTCTTCAGGAGAACTCTTGCCTAACCAGATGTCTGCTCCAAAGAACTCACGGTAGAAACCAGTGAAGCAATCGGTATAGTCAATCATCGGAGCGATGCGTTCACGATACTCGTTGACCCAGGCAGGCATACCGTCAGCACTGGCTTCAGGAGCTCTCAAACTGGGTCTTCCAGGAGCCCTGTAAGACAGAATCTCAGGTGTCGGCTCCTTCTTGTTACCGTCACAGTCGAGTGTATAGAACGACCAAACGCAACCCAGCGTATTGGTGATGAAGCCCACCGTCTTGCTCTCGATGTAACAGGCACCTATGGTAAATGCGGTGGTCACCCAGTCCTTCCAAGTAGGCTCCTGGATGGAGGTATAGGTATTGTAGCTCTGGCTGGCCAATGCCACGAAGCATCCCCATTCCGTATAGCCCAGCAGACATTCTGCAGCAGCCCTTACGTATTGCAGCAGACACTTGTTACACTCTGCCGAGAAGTTGACGTTGTTGAACTGCTCCGTCTTCTGGTAGGAGTCACTGCCGCCACCGTTTGGCGAGCCAAGGCCATTGCCATAGACGGTGAACCAGCCCCTGCCGCTGGATCTCAGGTCACAATCCCTGATCTTGATGGGATGCGGATACCAGCCCCACTTGTTGTCAGGACCGCACTCCCACTCCCAGTCGGTGACGGTGGGGAATACGCAACGGCTCTTGCCGCTGCCCTGTCCGACTCCGTGCAGGTCGTTGGCTTCGTCATCGTCAATCATCGTGACCATGACGGAGAAGGTTGCACTCTCACCTGGTGCCAGCGTGAAGTCGTAGTAAGTACCCTGCGGTTCCCACTTGTGATTACCGGTCACGATGGGCACGCTGTAGCTGACATTATAGGCCGGCGTATTACCGGTATTGGTAATCGTGACGGTGTAGGGTACGCCAACGCCGAGCCCACCAGTACCTATATTATCAGGTTCCGTCACCGTGATGACAGGAGCATCACCGTCAGGATTGTAGTCCCATTCGGTATCGGAGTGGGTATCGTTGATGTCGTGGGTATATTTGCCGTGTCCCAGTCGGGTGACCTTCACGGGAATGACGTAGCTCTGTTGCGGAGACAGCGTCAGGTTCTTACACTCCACGAGGGGTTCCCACTTGTAGCCAGAAGTAAAGTCGGGAACGGTGTAGTTGGTATTCTTGGCAATAATCAGACCCTTGTTGGTGAGCACGGCCTGATAGACGATGCTCTCCCCAGCGCCTAACTGTTCCACCTCAAGGGCATCGGGCTCGATGACCTCAATAACAGGAGCCGGCACGTTGGCCTCATACTTCGCCGTGGTAACAATGCTATACTCGTCCTCAACCTCTGTTTCCACAACATCCCAGCTCACGGAAATAGCCTGATAACTCAGGGTAACCACCTTCGTCGTAGTGGAACCTGGGTCAATCAGCACGTTGTTGCGATAAGAGTCATGCTTGTCGGCAGTGACATTCAGCTGGTAGTAGCCCTCAGGCAGCTCGATGGTGTAGAGACCGTCAGCACCACTCTTGCCCTGTGCCACCATTGCACCGGTAACGGGATTGCGCAACACAATCTCGGCATCGCCAACGTGCGGTTTCTCCTCTGTGTAGTAGGTGTATTCGTCGGTAACGTCAACGACCAGTTTACCAGTCTTGTCAGAGACGGGCGTGATGCTATAGTTAATATAGGTACCGTTGCCGTTCTCGCAGTTGATACCGAAGCGTCCCGTGACGGGCACGTTCAGCTGCATGTCGCTGGTAGGCATCATGCGGAGCACGATGGTAGCAGTATCATTCTGGGCCAGTCCTGGCATGGAAGCACCAGTCAGCGGCTTCATCCAGTCAGGCAGTGAGAGGGTGACAGTACCCGTATTGCCCTTACCGTTATTGGTGACGATGAAGCTGTAGTCACGTCCATTGTCCTTGTTCATGGTAGTGACGAGGTTCTGCGACTCTACGACCAGGTTGCCGGTAGCCAGACGGGCGTAGTAGTGGAAGGGCACTTCCAGGAACGCTCCCTCGGCAGAGGTGATGCGTACCGTGAACTTCTGCCAGTCGTTGCCCGGCGAAGGTACGGTACCGTCAATCTGGTAGGTCAGGTTCACCGTAGCGCCACCGTCAATAGTCTTCGGAAGATCGAACTTGACATTGCAACCTTCGGGAGCATCTACTGCTACAGCGGTGACACCACTCAGCGGCAGCGAACCGGAGTTGACCAGACGGATGACTCCGTTCTTGCCCTCGCCGATGGTCACGTCGCAGGTGACGTAGTCGTTGTCGGCACGCTTCAGACCATAGACGTCGAAGCCAGCCAGTTCCTCGGTGGTGGGGTCATCCTTGAAGCAGGCACCTACTGAGAAGTGGCCTGACTGCAGGGAGTAGAGCTGCCACTCCATCGAGAAGCGACCCTCTGCATCGGTGGTGACCGGCTTCACCTCGCGGACGCCGGCATTGACCATATAGACGTCTATCTCGGCATTGATGGTGCGCTCGCCACTGATCTGTCCGCTGACGGTCACCTTGTCGCCCTGCTTATAGACGGTCTTGTCGGTCGTTACCGTTGCCGTAAACGGTGAGACGGCACTGACAGTCACCTCGGCGGAGGTGTTGTTGGTATAAACCAGTTCGTTGACGGAGCGGTTTTCGTTGACCACTACATAATAGACGCAGTCAGACACTTTGTCTAGCAGGGTGATGCTGCGTGTCAGCGTCTCGCTGCCTCCCACGGGGATGTCCTGTGTAGTCTGCATGGTACCGATAATCTTTGCACCGTCCTTCATATAGAAGGTCACGGCAGTACCCTTCTGCAGCACGTAGGCACCGTCATTGCTGATGACGGCAGTAAGCGTGAAGGGACTTCCCACTACGGCTTTCTGTACGCTGGCCGTCAGGGACGACACACGGGCATCGGGCAGCGTCTGGTCGGTGATCAGCAGATAGCACGTACCAGAGCCGAAGCCGTCGGCAGACACCGTGAAGATGACGGTATGCGAGTCGCCGCTGGTGTCGTTCTTCTTCGACTTCACCGTAACCTCTACCGAAGCCTCTCCGGCAGGGATGGTGACGGTCTTTTCGTACTCCAGGTCGGCATCGTAGTTACTGCTCAGGGTAACGGTCAGCGGCTTGGAAACATCGTCCAGCGTATTGCGCTCGATAACCAGCTTGGCCTCGCCGCCTTCTGCCACAGTAGTGGTCTGCGAGTTCACCGCAAGGGATGCTCCGTCGTTGTCCAGTACGGTGAGCTTTGCCGTCACACTGCCGGCCTGTTCACCGGATGCCGCACAGCTACACGACGATACCCACACACCTGCAGTAATGGTATAGGTGCGGTCGCCCTCCTTGACAGTATTATCGACAGGACCGAGGTTGAAATAGACGGTCTCAACGCCCTTGGCCATTTCAATGGTCTTGTTGCCGTAGTAGATTCCCCCCTCGGAGTCATCGCTGATGCGGACGGTTATCTTGCTGTTTGTCTTGCCGGTACGTGTCAGCACGGCAGAAACAGCAGTCACACCGGCTGCCTCGCTCACCACGTCGGGGGTCAGCGTCAGTGTCAGCACAGGCATGTCGTTGTCGTGCAGCACCACCAGTACCTCACCCTTCTCGTAATTCTGTGCCGAAGCAGTGAACTTATACGCCTGTTCCAGGTTGGGCAGGTCGTTGTCAACAGCCGTCACATCGACGGTAGCCGAGGTCTCGCCGGCAGGAATCGTCACCGTCTGCGGACAGCTAAAGCGCTTGGCATCCTCATTGGCCAGCGTCACCACGATGGGCAGTGACGACGGACGGGCGGCAGTGATGGTGAGCTGGAAGGTATCGCCCTCCGTGACATCGGTCTTCGACGCCTTCACGGTGAGTCCTGGCAGTTCGTCATCAATAATCACCAGACGGGCACTGACAGGCTCGTAGCCGTCGCCGCTGACGGTGATGTTCACCACAGAGTCGGCATCCAGCACGTCGTTGTTCGTGATGTCGATATAGAATACCGTTCCCGACTGGTTGGCAGGCACGGTGACCTTTGCCGGCACCTTGACACGCGAATCATTAGTAGCCGTCACATCAAACACGCGGATATTGGCCCAGCGACCGCTGCGGCTCAGCTTGGCACTGATCTGGTGGTTACCCTCGTTCAACTTGATTCTCGACAGTTCCAGCGTCAACCGCTTGCCCACCGTCACGTTCTGGGCACTCTGTGCCGTATTGTTGTCACGCAGCGACGGGTGCTCACCAGTCTTCTCGTTGGGCACGATAGTAACCTGTACCTTGGCCACGCCGTCAAGTCCCAGCAGGGCGGGCAGCGTCACCTTGGCTTCACGGCTTACGGAGCCACCGGCAGCCAGTGTCTTGTCGTAATAGGTAGTCGTCAGCACCTTGCTCAGGTTGCCGCTGACGGTGACGAGCGATATCTGCTCGCTCCATCCGTCCTCGGTAGCTACCTGTCCGATGTTGTTGACATTCCATTTCACGGTCAGCTCACCCTCTGGGTCGATAGCCGACGGCGTAAACGTCACGTCAACAGGCTGCAGGTCGGGGCGTGGAATCACTTCGATAGTGATGACACCGTCCTCCTGTTTCGTCAGCACATTCTCCTTCTGACGGTTAGAGAGCGTCACGCTGTTCTCTAACAGATAGACGGGGAAGGTGGCGCCGTTGGCAGCATCGCCAGACAGGGGGATGTCCAGCGTGAGCAGCGTCCCGCTGTTGTCGAGCAGCAGGTCGTTCTTGCTGCTGAACACCATGACGCGATAGATATGATAGGTTGACACGCCGCCATGCGTGTTGGGGTCACGCCACTGGGTGGTGGTCTTGCGAATGGTTACCTGATGGTAGGGTGCTCGCGTCTTCGACAGCGTGACAATCTCGTTGTTTGCCGTGTCCTTCGCCAGTTCGTAGGGTACGGAGATGTCGAACTGCACTCCCGTGATGTCACTGGTATTATCCAGTTCTATGGGCAGAGCCAGCGTCTTACCGGCAGGATAGCTCACCGATGCCACGCGCAGCACATTATTCTGAGCCTGTACGACGGTCGTCAGACACATCAGTACTGCGATTAGTTGGAATTTCAAATATTTCATAGTCTTATCCTTTTCGTTATTCACTCTTCACTACCTTGTATTGCTTGCCGTTCACGCGGATGATGTAGATGCCCTTGGGCAACGTATCCCAGTTGCCTAAGCGGCGTCCGTTCAGGTCATAGACGGGCATGTCGCCAGCCTGCTGGGCAGTCACCATGCGGATAGCCGTCACATCATTGTCGATAGTCACACCCAGATGACGGGCCTCAGCATCGCTGAGCCGTACATCGGTGATAACGGCACCCGTCGGCAGGCCGGTCAGCAACTGGTGCTGGCCAGTGGCCAACTGACGTCCTTCCATAGAGTAGAGCACGATGCGCACACCCTCCGTGACGTCGCGGACTTCCACGGAGAAGTTGCTGCGCAGGTCCTCGCTGATGCGCAGCTCTCGGGCCGAGGCACCGCTGATGGTCACCTGCAGGGCAGCCACCGCATCGGTATTGGTCAGCGTCAGCACGCTGCCACCCTGTGCCACGATGTTACGGTCGGCAGCCCCTGCCCTATTATATATATGTATAGGAGCACTGGCGGTTTCCTCGTAACTCATGACATAATCCACACTGCCCACCACGTCGCTGACATTGATCTTGTTGTCGTTGTTGGCATCTGCCGTGGTGTAGTTGAATATCTGCTTGTCGGCCTTGCGGTCATTCATGGCATAGTAGATGACACTCTGCAGGTCAGTGACGTCGATGGTTTCGTCGGCATTCACGTCGCCGTCCTTCCAGTCGAAGCGCAGGATGTAGGTCAGATAGCTCCACCACGGATTGGTATGGGTGTAAGCCGTCGGTTGTCCCTTCACGGCATGCAGCACATAGTTGCCATCGCCGCTATAGACATCCCACAGGTCTTTCGCCTTGTGCAGTTCCCAATAGTAGTCCCACGTAGTGGTGGTGTTGGCACGAATCTGCAGACGGGCCAAGTCGTTGAAGGTATAGTTGTAGTCGCCGTACTCATGACGGTAGGTCTGCAGGGTATTGCTCTCAATGGCTTTCGGCGTACCGGGGCGCATGTCAATGACGGGAGCACCATCGACGACCTTGCGCGTCTGGTAGTCAACGAACTGGAAGCCACGGGCGAAGTTGCCGTTGCTGAGCTTGTCGTTGGGAATAGCCTGCGAGACGGCAGTCAGCTGGTTGTAGCTGACGTCGAGCTTCTTCAGGTTAGGCAACTTGGCGGCAAAGGGATAGATGTCACCCGTCAGGGCATTACCCATCAGGTTCACCTCTGTCAGCTGTGAGTTGACGGAAGCGTTCGCCAGCAGTGTGCCGAGGTCACCGGTAATCTTGTTGTCGCTGAGGTTCAGCTTCTCAATACGTGACAGCTGGAACAGCGAGTCGTTCAGTTCTCCCTTCAGTCCCTGACCGCTCAGGTCAATGGCGGTGATGTAGTCGCCCACCGTCACGACGCCGTACCATTTACCCATAGAGCGGTGGTTGTTGCTGAGGTCCCAAGGCTGTTTCCAGTTGGCACCGTCCAACTTGTTATAGACGCTCTTCAGCACGGCAAAGTCAAGGTCGTTCAGCACGTCGCCGTCGAAGAAGCCACGCACCTCCTTGAAATCCTTCCAACCGTCGGCAGCCTTGAAGGCATCCACCTGGTCTTCAGGCACTTCCAGCACGCAATTCGTACGGTAGCCCATATACCAAGTGTTACACTTCGGCGGCGTACCGGCATAGATGCGCAGCAGTTGCAGCGAGTCGCAGCCATGCAGACAAGTAAAGTCCGTCAACTGCGTGTAATCCTGGTTACGTCCTAAGTAGATGGTCTTCAGCTGCTTGCAGTTCTGCCATGTATAGGAGCCGGGATCGCCCTTCAGGCCGTCAGGAACACGGAACTCCTTCAACTTTGTAGCCCTGAAGGAATAGCTCTCGATAACCTCTAACGAGTCGGGCAACTGGATGGAAGTCAGTCCGCTACCATCAAAGGCGCAATAGCCCACCGCCTTCAGGCTGTCAGGAACCTGAATCTGCTCCAGGGCCTTACAGTTCTGGAACATATAGTTGGTGATGCGCTTGATGTGCTTCGGCATCTTGACATCCGCCAGCTGCTGACAATTGGCGAAGATACCCGTACCCATACTGGAAATGCTGTCAGGCAGGATGGCGGCAGCGATGTTGCTACCATTAAAGGCATTGCTTTCAATCTGGAAGACGCCGGCAGGAATGGTCAGCGTGCCCGTCATGGCCTTCGTGTTCAAGAAAGCAGCATCGCCGATGACGAGCAGGTTGGCGGGCAGTTTGTCGAGCACCAACTTCTCGCAGTCACGGAAAGCATTGTATTCAATGCTCTCTATCGAGTCATTCAGCTCGATAGCCGGCAGCGAGCTACAGCCGTAGAAGGCATTGTGTCGGACGACGCGGATGCCGTCGTGCATCTGTACGCTGACCAGATTCGGGCAGTTGTTACAGAAGTCGTATGGCACGTAGTCAATACCCGTCGGCACGTTGATGCTGGTCAGCTTCTGGCACGAATAGAATGGACAATAGCCCATGCTGGTAATGCTGTTGGGCAGCGTCATGGTGGTGAAGCCCGTATTGTAGAACACGTAGTTGCCGGTAGCGGTCAGCGTATTCATCGTGCTGATGTTGATGTCCGTCAGTTGCGGACAGGTGCTGAAGGCATCGCTGCCCAACACCGTTGTGCCCTCGGCCAGCACCACCTTCTGCAGCTTGTCACAATGGTAAAGGATGGCACTGGGCACCTCCTTGATGTTCTGCGGGAAACGGAACTCCGTGATGGAGTCGCAGCCCTCGAAGGCATTGTTCTCTAACGTGACAATACTCTCCGGCAACTGGATGCTCTCCACGGAATTACAGTTACTGAAGGCAGAGCCGTGGATGATTTCCAGTCCATCGTTGAAGGTAATGCTCCTCACCTTACTATTATAACGAAAAGCACAATGGCCAATTTCTTTCAGCGTAGCGGGCAGCACAATGGGCGTTGTGCGGCTGTTGTTGTTGTAGAAAGCATACTGGTCTATCATCTCCACCTGGGCAGGGATGTTCACATCCTGCAAGGCACGGCACTCGCTGAAACAGTTGGGGCCGATGAAGGTGATGGCGTCAGGCAGCACGGCTTTCACCAGCTTCTCACAGTCATAGAAAGTAGATTCCTCCAAACGCGTGATGGCGGCAGGAACCGTCACCTCCGTAATGGCTGTTGCGCGGAAGGCCTGCTTGCCAATCTCCGTCACACCATCCGGCAGTCCTATATAGGCCAGGTTGAATCTTCCGTTTTCGTTCTGTGCCAGAGCCCACTCTCCAATCTTCTTCGTGCCCGAAGGCAGGGTGATGCTCTCCAATGTCGGCATGTTAAAGAACATGGCATAGCCCACCACGTCGTTCTCTGTATTCCACGGGCCGTACCAGGTGACGATGGAGGCATCGCCGTTGCTCTCCACAGACCACTGGTGGTAGGAGTCACCGCCCCCTCCGATGCGGGCTGCCGCAAGCTCCAGCACCCGCAGGTTGTGCAGCGAGCTGTGCAGATAGTCAATATCGGTACCGTTGATGGAACCCGTCACGGTCAGCGACATCACGTTGCGGGGGTCGCTGACGGCCTCTACCTGACTCTGCAGGTCACCGCCCGCCGTCGTCACGGCAAAATCGGTCGGCTGACCAAGGGCCACCACGTGATAAGCCTTGCTGAAATCGTTGCTGCGGTAGAGATCCACCAGGTCGGCGTGCACAAATAGCGTCACATCGGCATGAAGTGCATACGTACTGGTGAACGGGTAGTTGGCACCAGGCAGCGTTATCTTCCGCAGACTTTCACAGCCATAGAACAGATAATAATCGTCAGCGAACGCAGTCAGCGAAGGACCAAAAGTGAGTTCCTTCAGTGACCGGCAATACTCGAAGGCGCAACCTCCCACCGTCTGGACGGCATCGGGAAGCGTCAGCGACTCTAATTTGTAACAGTCATAGAAACAAAACTCAGGTATCTGCGTAATCGGCGAACCGTCAGCAAAGGTAAACGTACGCAGGGAGTCGCAGTTGGAGAAGGCGTACTTCTCCAGCGAGGTGACACCCACTGGCAGTGAAACGCTCTGCAGGCTGCGGTTCTCGTCAAAGGCGTATTCGCCGATGCTCAGCCCACTCACACTGCCGTTGATGTTCAGCGTCTTATAATAATAGTTGTACGCGAAGGCGTAATTGCCAATATGCTTCACACCGGCACCCAGCGTGATGGTCTCCAGCTTCTGATGGTAGCGGAAGAAGGAGTTGGGCACCGTATCGGCCAAGAAGGTCAGCGTACGCACGGAGTCGCAACTGACGAACACGTCCTCGTCAAACTCCTTGACGGTAGCCGGAATGGTGATGTCTGTCAGCGCCGTATTCTGGAAACTGCGATACATCAGCTTCCGCAGTTTCTTGGCTTCAGTCAGATCTACAGAAACGAGGTTGCGGCACGACTGGAAGGTATAGCGGCCGATGATTTCCAGATTGGCGTTCAGCGTCACGCTCACCAGTTTGCTACAGTTGTAGAAGGAATCGCCTCTGGTACCGTCAGGACCTCCCGTGGCAATGATGTTCTTTCCGAACACGATGCTCACGACATTGCTGCGATTGTTCACAGAACCACCGACGTAGAGCACGTCATGGCCGTTGCCTTTCTCATCCGTCACGCGGTCGGCAATGATAATGTGTCCTGCTTTCGCCTCGTCGGTGCTGTAGGACTTGATACCTGTCAGCGTGGCAGGGCCGTCGGCTTCGTCAAACGTGTAGGTCAGCTCGTTGCCGTTGGCATCAGCCACCGTCACTTGCTCGGCCAGCACCGTCAGTGCAGGCGTCAGCATCAGCAGCGTGAGCAGCCATCCACGAAGGTTACAGAAGTTGATCATTTTTTTCATAAGCTTATAGTTTTAGCATTAATAATTCATGCATACGCAAATCGCTGCAAATATACAATTATATTTTCAAATGACCAAGAAAATAACGAAAAAATATTACTCCACACGTCTTTTCAGCACTTTTTCTTTATCCACTCTTCTTTTTATAACCCTCACCATATTCTTTTTTCTACCACGAATTCAACGAATTACACGAATTTTAACCGCGGATAACTCCCCCTCTAAGATTAGAGGGGGCCAGGGGGCGTTGACCACCGCGCTCTACCTCCGAGTACTCTCTTTCATCGCGCAGCCCATTACCACTCAGCGTTATACTCTGAGCACTCTGCGGCTCTGTGCGAGAACACCCCGCGTTTTACGCAACATTTTTAGGCACCTACACTGCCTACACTGAGCCTGAGTATCAAGGGGTTACAGACCAGATGCCCTACACTGGAGGTAGCACTGACACCTACACTGGAAAAACTTTCAACAACATGCCGGGAACAGCCATTAATTTTTCAATTTTCTAGAGAATTGGTCGGTTACTCATTGAGTAATTTTCGTTAGTAGGCCACTGACGGAATTTACTCAATGAGTAATTTTCGTCAGTGGC